>BNJT01000993.1_pt1 | contig 195838 bp, 187 predicted proteins | sample 8540491 | NCBI WGS metagenome assembly BNJT01 (sample SAMD00202455, study PRJDB9452) | human saliva metagenome | host: Homo sapiens | reverse complement strand
AACTCAATCCCCTTCTCTCGGAGATTTGCCAGACACTCCTCATAGTAAGTAGCATCATGTTCGCTGTATATAGGACTAGTCAACTTCTCCCCTGCTAAATCTTGATAAGAAGGACAAATCTTACCACGATAGTTTTTATCCAACCACTCTGGACTGACCTTATAGCCTCGGTTAGCCATCTCCTTCATGATCAAGTCATGATAGGCATAGAGATGATAGGGCGAGTGGGTAAAGACATAGTCAACCGTCGCATGCTTTTTCCCCCAGCCATTGCCACGCAGGGCGCAACACTCTCGATGTTGCCCCAAAAGCTGAGGACGGAGAAGTTGTGAAATCAAAGCCTCATGCCAAAGTCTCATGGGAATCTCCTTTCAACAAGGTAGAATTTTGCAGATAAGCATTTGGGTAAAGTTCAAGCAACTCTCTCGTCTTAACAATCAAGTCTTGTTTGGAAGCTTGACCAAAGCGATAGCGATCCAGCAAGAGCATATAGTCCTTGCGCTCGGCATCTGTCGCTTTCTTTTTAAAATAGCCCCAAATATGCTGAAAGGCATTGCAAACCTGACCCCTGTGTTCTGGAATCTGGCAGGCACGGTCAATCATCTCTTGAACCTGACTAACCTCCACATCTTCATTCTTGAGATACTGGCGAATATCATTGTAAATATTACTGGAATGGCTCAAAACGAGGTATTTATTTCTAGCCCAGAGTTGCTGACAAAGGGCACGTTGATTATTATTTTGCCATACTGCTTACTTTCTACTAGCCGGAAATATGGAAACAAAGTTATATCTTAAAATGAGCGGAATATGAGCGAAAAAGAAATAATAATTACTAATCGTGTGAAACTTTTTCATCTTTCTACAACTTTCGATAGATTCGCGAAAACAAAGCAATAATTTTCTCTTTGGTTCTCGGAGACGCACTAAAACCGAGAATACCCTCATTTTGTAATCTGCCTAAAACGCTGCAACTCGGATGAATATCGAGTTTCCTCTGCAAAATCTAGAATATCCGACTTAACATCAAAAATTTTACCTTTGGTAAGTCTGGTAATCTTCTGGACTAATCAAGAAATCTTTTGCAAACTGATCTGCCTGTTCCTCTGAACGTCTATGAGCTACTATCTTCCATCATCAGATGAAAAATCATTCTCTAGAATATGTCCTATCTCATGAAAAAGTGAGAACCAGAAAATATCGGATGCTTTGTTTTCGGTCTGTGAGTAAGCAAAGGCACTGCTGTTACTGAATTTTTGTAGTCGCTCCATTCAGATTGGCATTTGGTAAGCAGGTAGACCGACTGGGACAACGCCGCAGTCTAATAAAACATCGTACAAGCGCTGTGGAAAATTTCTGGGTCCGTCTGGTCAACTTTTCTCAAACGCGGGCAAGCTTCTTTCTAGCTTTCTACGATTGAGCTTGATAGTTGTTGTATCACGTGCTTTTTTAGACGCCAACTCCAACATAATATTGGAGTTCACTATACTTTTAGCCGTAAACTCACGCGTATTCCGATAGCTGACTAGATGATTAAAAGATGTAAGATTTTCTAAACTTGCCACACCTAGAATCTTGCGAAGCTCGACAATCTTTTCCTTCAAACTATAGCGTTTGTCTGGAACGTAGCCTTTTTCCTTAAAATACTTGAAATCAATCAGCTCACAGATTTCTTTCTCGCTACCTTCTTCAAGCTCTCTTTCCTCTGCAATCTCAGCCACTTTTACATCATAAGCATTCTGAAGATTGAGCCAAGTTTGCATGGAAACTCCGCTTAGCTTGGCTAACTTATGAGCCGTTTCTTTACTGATGGACTCCTCAGCATTGACGAGCTTGCTGACAGTCTTTGCTGAAACCCCCAAACGCTCCGCAAATTCCTTCTGCGTTACGTTATAATCTTCGATTAACTCACTGACATACTGACCTGGATGAAAAGCAATCAGGTCTTTGTATTCAACAATTTTATTAGTCATAGTGATTGCTGACCTCCTCTATTTTTAGGATTTCGATTTCAATGGAACTTGAAAAGACCTTTTCTAGATCCTCTTCATGAAAACCGACAATCAAACGATAGGAACTTTCCCGACCATCTATATCCAAAGCAAACTGTCCCTGTCTCTTTCCCTTGAGTTGGTGAAAATTATGTCTTGGAAAAGCAGTCACACTGGCCAAGGTATCTACAGATTCTAACAAGTTGATTAACTTGTGCAACTTTTCTGCAACCTTTTCCGAAAAATCCTTTTTCGCCTTCCTCAGCTCTGTGCACTGCTTTTTAACAGTTTTATTTGTATAGATAAGCTTCATAGTTCCCTTTCTGTTAAATTAAATTACCTTTTAGGTAATTTAATTATAGCATTTTTAGACAATAAAAACCAGCCAAAGGTAGATTTAGCCAGTTTTTACTTGAATACAATTACTTTGTCTGTTTAAAAGTACATTTTTTATAATCAATTACAATATTTGGATCGATATTCGGAAGAAATACGTTGAATAAAGATCTTTCTTTCGTCACTGCTTGCAAGTGAACTCCAATCGGAATTATATCAGCCTTGTTTCGATAAATGGGACGAGAAGCCATGCAAACTGAATCCGTTACTACTGTATCTTTAATAATTTTTTCAAAATACCATTGGCTGAATTTGTTTTCGACCTCTTTCTTCTTATTAGCTTTCCCCATATTGCTCCATGCTGTTTGGGTAAATAATGATTTTAAGGCTTTATATTTGTATCCTTGAATCTCCTTATCACCACCTAAAGAGTATGCGATTATATGACCTCGATGAAAATAAACTTCATAATCTTTATTTTTATTTATTTTATCCCATCCAGCAGGTTTTCCTAGTTTCGGACGTATTTGAGATTCAATAGTTTTTTTTATTTTTTTAATACTATCTTTAGTAGCATAAAAAATTTTACCTTGAGATTTCTTATTTAGCTTCAATGAACTCGAACATATTTGTATTTTCCTGAATTTACAAAAATGTCTACTATTTTTAATATAAAAAATAGCACCTTTAGGTCTCTTACCTAGCTCTAATGAATGTGGAACAAGATACCCTGATTTATCCCTACTCATAAAATGAATTGTTGCGATATTATTATTTACAACAAAATAATTTAATTCATTTTTTGTTGAAGAGAAGTTTCTACAGTATCTAATTTTTAATTTCTCTTCAGAAACTTTTTTATTTAAATGTTTTTTTCTTACTCTGAGAAGTTTTAAAATCTCTTTCTCTTCCATAAAAATCTCCTCTTGATTGTTTCCCCTACTCCACCTTCACCTGTCCATTCATCAGCATTGGCAAGAGCCAATCGCGAAGTTGGGTGAGTTCTTGGTTTTGTTCTTCATTAACTTTTATATAACTGTTAATTGATGATACTTTTTCTTCAAATTTTTTAACAATATCTAAATTTGGCTGAATGATAGTTATATCTTTTAAAACAGTTGCTGAAATCTCTTTAAAAGTTGATCCAGAAGCATTTTGCTCAATTACTTTAAGACAATTCTGTAAAGTATAGTATATATAGTTTTTTTCGTATTTTTTATCAGGAATAAAAGATTTAAAGCCTTGATTTATTGTTAACTCTTTAGTTGCAATTGCTAAATAGCCAACTGGAGCTCTTGAACTCATTAAAACTGTACCTTCTGGATACAATTTCAAACTAGCATCTTTTAATCCTCTCACTGTAACATCGATTTCTCCATTTTTTATGAACTTATTCCCTTTATTATTTGACAAGTCATTTGGTGTAATCCATGAATATCCTTCTCCACCTTTAGTGAAATTATCGGAAATTGATTTTGTTGGAGTACTGCCACCAACAATAGTACCCAAATCATCCAACTTCTCCACTCCCCATCCCTCTGGGATTTCGCGTTTGAGTTCTGGGTGATAGACCATCTTTCCGCCTGATGATTTGTAGGGTTTGCCATTCTGGTCTGGGAAATCAAACTGCACAAACCAGTAGTCATAGAGGGTCTTAGCCATAGCTTCCAACTCTTGGTTGATTTGGTTGTTAAGAGTTATCTTATTATCAAGTGACGTTAAAATTCTAATTATTGATTTCTGAACGCTCACACTTTCAGGTATGTAAATCTTGTAATTTTTTATGTCATTAGAATTCAAATTCTTTCTCACACCTGATGATAATTTTCTTAAAGAATCATATTGTGTTTTTAAATAGTAATAAACATATTCAACATCTGCCAATTTTGGATCTATTTCTATATTACAACAAGCCTGATTTGTTGTCATCGGTGCTTTTATTATTGAAATATTCCCTCTAGTCTTTCCTTCGCCATACATAGCAATAGATATGGTGTTTTCAGGATAAATTCTTAAGCTAGTTTGTTCTAGTGCTTCTTTTGAAATTTTTGTATTCGTATCAAAAATGTACTTTTCACCTAATTGATCTGTTTTTAGCCAAGGAATACTTGGATTTTCCCAAAACTTTTTATTAGACTTTAGAGGAGTCAATCCACTAGAAACTCGAATAGACAATTCTCCTAATGTCTTTTCTTTCCACTCACTCATACTTCAACCCCTTCATTTGCTCTGTAATCTCCTGCTCTAGTGCATGCGATTGCTGGAAGAGATCGGTGAGTTTGTTTTGAAAGGCGGTCATCTTAACTTCAAACTCTTCTGCTGTAATATCTACATAGTCAATCTTGATATCAAAGTATTGACCTGCGCTGAGTGAGTAATTTTTCTCCTTGATGTCCTCATAAGAAACAGTGACTGAAAAGTCCTCGACGGCTTCCTTCTTGATAAAGGTCTCGACGATCTTTTGCTCTTCTTCTGGAGAGAGCACGGTCTTTTGGTTCTTGCCTTCCTTGACCTTGGTTCCGAGGTTTGAGGCATCAATGAGGACGACTTCGCCCTTGTTTTTCTTATCGATAAAGAGGATGGAAACGTTGGTTCCTGTTGTCGCAAAGATATTAGACGGCATGGAAACAACACCTGCTAGCATTTGATTATCCACCAAGTGTTGGCGGATGGTCTTGTCAATCCCTGACTGGGCAGTGATAAATCCTGTCGGCAAGACAACGGCTGCTTGGCCATCTGACTTCAAGGAATAGATGATATGCTGAACAAAGAGCTCGTAAATCGCCATCTTATCCTTAGATTTGGCTGGAACCTTGGGCACTCCTGCAAAGAAACGCTCACTGGCTTCTGGCAAACTTTCCACTCGGTCACGCCACTCTGAAAAGTCCAGCTTGAAAGGAGGATTCGACACGATATAGTCCATCTTTTCAGGATGGCGATTAGCGATAATGGTATTTCCCTGTACAATATTATGTATGGAATGCTGTAGTCCGTTCAAAATCAGATTGAGACGGAGGAGATTGGATGACTTTTGCGAGATATCCTGACTGTAAACAGTGGTCTTATTCACACCGATACGACTAGCCAGGTTCATCAGCAAGGTTCCCGAACCAGCAGACGGGTCATAAATCCGCACGTTTGATGGCTGGTCATTTCCAACCAGAATATCAGCAATAATCTTAGCAACTGAGTGAGGCGTGTAGTACTCGGCATACTTGCCACCACCGTCTTTGTTATAGTCCTTAATCATGTACTCAAAGAGGGTAGAGAAAAAGTCGAAACCTTGTGAGAAAATGATCTCATCAAACTTGACGCGTGCAAGGAGATTGATGATGGCTTTTGCAACCTCGTTGCGTTTACTGCTATCTGATATTGTATCGGTAATCAAACGCTCATCAAAGAGACGAATAGCCGTATCTCCGTCAGTATGAACAGAGAAAATATCGTTATTATCAATAGCTATCTGATTAAGAGTATTTTCAAAAACCTCGTAGAAAGTCGCTTCATTTTGCTGACGGTGAAGGGTTTCGATCAACTGGTCTGGCTTGAGCCAAGCTGTACTTGTACCGATATCCTCCAAGAGCCAGTCGTAGTCATCTTCACCCATTGCCAACAAGTTTTCATAAGTGTTGGATTCATCCAGCACCTTGGCTTGATATAAAAACTTATCATTTAAAAACTTGTAGAGGAAGGACTGGGTGAGGAGTTTGTACTCACCCGCTTCTCCTCCTAGTCCTGCATGGGTAAAGACTGCTTTCAAATCATCTACCAAGTCTTGAACTTGGACTTTATATGTTTCATTCATTAATGTTGGTATTCCTCTTCATATCCTTCAAATAGCGACTCGACGATATAATTAAAATCCTGTCTTGTCAAACTACTTGCAGATTGGTTGGTTTTCATTTCAATCCGAGCTTCTTCTCGAATCATTTTCTTGAGAAAGTCCTCGTTATCGAGCACTCCTTGATTTTGACCGATTTTACGGTCTAGTCTGACTTTAGAACCCTTGATAACATGGTAAATAGCAGGAAATCACTGACCATAGTCGAGTTGGTTACGTGTTTGTAGGAACGTGCTGCCATTTCATCTCCGTCAAAATTCATAGTCAAACGTCTCATATGAGTATGATAATCTTCCACTGACTTAAAGAGCTCTTCGTACTCTTTTTGAATTTCTTTGATGTTTTCCATAGTATAGCCTTCTTGCCCATGAATCAGGTGTTTTTTCATGATGCGCTGAAATTCTTCGTAAAGAGAAACCCACTCAGGATCTTTCTCATCACGCTCTTTTATGATTCCTCCAGCAACTCGACGCTTCAAATCTTCTAGGTCATTGGCCGCTAGACGGAGTTCTTCCTCCGCAATCTTGACAAAACTAAAACTGGTCTCAGACATGGCAAGATTTAAAAGGGTGCGACTAGAAAAATCATCTGGCTTATCTATCAGGGACAAGGTCAGCAAACGTCTTGAGATAACATTAAGCAGAGTTGAAATCTGAGTAATATCAATCTGTTCGAGCAAATGGTCATGACCAAGTAAGCGGGCGATATTATAGTATTGCTTAACCGATTCTAAGGCTTTTCGTAGCTCATTTAGTTGCTTTCTATCCTTGATATCATCAATTGATTGAGAAAAGAACTCTAGATTAGAGGTTGGATAGTCCATGAGGATGCGCTCTGTCTTGCTTAGTTCCTGAGAAATTTCCTCAGCTGGCACAAAGAGCGAGCCAAACACATCCTCTCCATTTTCCCCAGTCAGGCTTGTATCATACTCTTGATTGAGTTCTTCCAGATAAGCACGATTGGTTTTGTCAAACTCTTTGGAAATATCCGCAAAATCAACTACATAGCCAAAGAGATAGTCCTTGTAAGGACGATTCACACGAGTCAAAGTCTGGAGAAGGTTATGAGCCTTAATCTTGCGACCTAGATAGAGACGCTTGAGGCGAGGCGCATCAAAACCTGTCAGGAGCATCGAATAGACGATAATGAGGTCAATCTTACCTTCTTTATAGGCATCCACCTTTTCCTTTTTCTCTTCTTTGTTTCCTTCATCATGGAGGATGAGAGCAGAGGTCAAGTTGGTTGTTCTAGCCTTTCGTCGTTCTTCTAACTGCTTTTCAAGCTCACGCGCTTGCTTGGACGAATCACAGACAATCATTCCACCAATTGTCTGGTCATCAAAAACCAGATTACGCGCACGATTAAAGTCCTCCAGAATAAAATCAAGCATAGGTTCCACATAGTGCGGATGAGCAAAGATATCTTCTTTGGATAAATCCCCACGTTGGATTTCTTCATTGATAGCTCTGAATAGGACGTCTCGATATCTTCTCGCATCAAACGCAAGGTAAAACCATCATCTATAGACTGGTTGTAGTAGTATTTATGGATATAGTCCCCAAAAATATCACGTGTGGTTGCATGACTTTCCTTAGTCTTACCATCTTTCTTATAAGTAATTAAAGGAGTTCCTGTCAGAGCAATCTTGATTGCATTGGTATCTGCTTGGTATAGATTTGGCAGGTAGGAACCTCGTTCGTTATAAGAGCGGTGGGCTTCATCGATAAAGTAGATATTTTGACGATTGAGATCATAGCCAGAGCGGTCGGTCAGGTCTGAATCATCTTTGAACTTCTGGATATTGACAACGGCGACATCATAACCATCTTGTTTTTGATTGAGTTCTCGAGGATTGTTGATGCGCTTAACTTTTAGACCTCTTTTGGTAAATTCCTTAAAGGCTTGGTCTGCCAAATCCAAGCGATCAACGACAAAGTAAAACTGCGGAACAATCCCCTGTTTTGAAAAATAGTTAGTCAGATAGCGGATATTGAAGAAAGCCAGGGCAGTCTTACCTGAGCCCTGTGTATGCCAGATAACACCTTTTTTGACGCCTTTTACGATAGTTTCTTCTATCGCACGTGTCGCGAAATACTGAGGATAACGCATGACATGCTTCTGCAATTGTATCTGCCCTTCCTTGCTTTCTTCCTCTACATAAACCAGCCCAAAATGAAGCATGAAAGCAGGCGTTCTTTTTGATACAAAGAAGACAGGAAAGTATTGCAGGGAGTGTCGGGCTGTAAGTTTGTCGTAAATTCGGGTTGAGATTTGAGAGCAAAACGCTTCACATCCTCAAGAACGAAATCAATTTGTTCCTCTGTTAAAGGTACAATTGAATTCAGAAAATCTACTTCTCTTTCTTCCTTGAAAGCATTAAATTTTGTTTTTGAATAGGCATTTGAACCGTAGTAAGAACCCTGTTTTTGTTGACCTTGGCCACTGATATAAGGTAAATTGTCAGATAGAGCAATCAACTGGGTAATATTGTTAAAACGACGGAACTTACGATTTTCAAAACGGTATCTAGTCCTGTCCTGTTCAGACTGAATTCCTGTCTTTCCATCACGGATAGCATTGGGTTGTTTAACTTCGATATAAGAAAGAGGAAGCCCATTAATAAACACAACTATATCTGGACGAAATTCATCTTGTCCATTTTGACAAGTGACTTCAAGCGCCAGATGGAAGGTATTGGTTTCAGGATTTTCCCAATCGATATAAACAGCACCTTCTTGTCCCTGTAGCCTTTTAAAGAAGGAGCGCCCTAAATCATTTTGATCTAGTTCCAGCTTGATATTGGCCAATTCTCTCACAAAATCTTCATCTGTTAAATAGTTATTAAATGTTAAAAATTGCTCCTTAAAAACAGATACAAGAATATTGGTATCTGGATCTCTTTCTGCAATTTCCTTCCCATTGCGAGGAAGATAGGTATAGCCCATACGCATCAAATGCAGAGCTGCTGGGATCTGAACCCTGGTTAATTCAGAAAAATCTTTTCGTCTTGCCATCGCAAACCTTCCTTACGTTTCATTTGAACTATTCATATCCTGAAATTTCCAAATTTTATACTAGGTCTATTATAGCATGTTTAGCTTCAAAATCCATTACTCTTCCCATAGCAAAAGCAATCTTCCCCCTTTCTCCTCCAAAATATGGTATAGTAGAATTACACTATCTATGAGGAGTTTACATGTCACAGGATAAACAAATGAAAGCTGTATCTCCCCTTCTGCAGCAAGTTATCAATATCTCATCGATTGTCGGTGGGGTTGGGAGTTTGATTTTCTGTATTTGGGCTTATCAGGCTGGGATTTTACAATCCAAGGAAACCCTCTCTGCCTTTATCCAGCAGGCAGGTATCTGGGGGCCACCTCTCTTTATCTTTTTACAGATTTTACAGACGGTCGTTCCTATCATTCCTGGGGCCTTGACCTCTGTGGCTGGCGTCTTTATCTACGGCCACATCATCGGAACTATCTACAACTATATCGGCATCGTGATTGGCTGTGCCATTATCTTTTATCTAGTGCGCCTCTATGGGGCTGCCTTTGTCCAGTCTGTCGTCAGCAAGCGCACCTATGACAAGTATATCGGTTGGTTGGATAAGGGCAATCGTTTTGACCGTTTCTTTATTTATGATGATTTGGCCCATTAGTCCAGCTGACTTTCTCTGTATGCTGGCTGCCCTGACCAAGATGAGCTTCAAGCGCTATATGACTATCATCATTCTGACCAAGCCCTTTACCCTCGTGGTTTATACCTACGGTCTGACCTATATTATCGACTTCTTCTGGCAAATGCTTTGACACGTAAAAAATCCGTTTGGTTTCCCAAGCGGATTTTGTGCTTTATTTTGAAACTTCTTTTGCAAGAACAAAGTTTCCAAGTGTGGCAGAACCATTTCCTGCGACTGCTGGTGTCACGATGTATTCACGCACATCTGGTACTGGTAGGTAGCCATTGAGAAGAGATGTAAATTTCTCACGGACACGGTCCAGCATGTGTTGTTGAGCCATGACCCCTCCACCAAAGACAATCACGTCTGGGCGGAAAGTCACTGTCGCATTAACTGCAGCTTGAGCGATATAGTAGGCTTGAACATCCCAAACAGGGTTGTTGAGTTCAATGTTTTCCCCACGAACACCTGTACGAGCTTCCAAACTTGGTCCAGCCGCAAAACCTTCCAAGCAGCCTTTGTGGAATGGACAAACACCGTTGAATTCTTTTTCAATATCCATTGGGTGTCTAGCAACATAATAATGACCCATCTCAGGGTGACCCGCACCACCGATAAACTCGCCACGTTGGATGACACCTGCACCGATACCTGTACCGATTGTGTAGTAAACCAAGTTTTCGATACGGCCACCAGCATTGTTACGGGCAACCACTTCACCATAGGCAGAGCTGTTTACGTCTGTAGTGAAGTACATTGGCACGTTGAGGGCGCGACGAAGGGCACCAAGCAAGTCCACATTTGCCCAGTTTGGTTTCGGAGTCGTTGTGATAAAGCCATAGGTTTTTGAATTTTTGTCAATATCAATCGGACCAAATGAACCGACTGCAAGACCAGCAAGGTTGTCGAATTTTGAGAAGAACTCAATGGTTTTATCGATTGTTTCGATTGGAGTTGTTGTTGGAAATTGCGTTTTTTCTACAACGTTAAAGTTTTCATCACCGACAGCACAGACAAACTTTGTACCGCCCGCTTCCAAGCTTCCATATAATTTTGTCATGATAAACCTCTTGTTTTTATTTTCTTTATTATAGCATATTTCGAAAGTCTAAATTTCTCTATTTTTTAGATTTTCCTCTGTAAATCTTACCATTCAAGCAAAAACGAACAAACATGTCATTTGTTCGTTTTCACTTTTGAGAGGATTGATTAGATTTTCACTTCAATAACAGCATCACCCTTCGCAACTGAACCTGTTGCGACTGGAGCTACTGAAGCGTAGTCAGCTGTGTTTGTAACGATAACCATTGTTGTATCATCAAGACCAGCTGCAGCGATTTTGTTTGAGTCGAATGTTCCAAGAACATCGCCAGCTTTCACCTTGTCACCTTGAGCAACTTTTGCTTCAAAACCGTCACCGTTCATTGTTACAGTGTCGATACCAACGTGGATCAAGACTTCAGCACCATCGGCTGTTTTCAAACCAAAAGCGTGTCCTGTTGGAAATGCGATTGAAACTTCAGCATCAGCTGGTGCATAGACCACACCTTGGCTAGGTTTCACAGCAATACCTTGTCCCATAGCTCCACTTGAGAAGACTGGGTCATTGACATCAGCAAGAGCGACAACATCACCAACGATAGGAGTTTGGATTGTTTCGTCTGTTAGCTTAGATGCAGTTTCTACTACTTCTTCGCTAATTTCAGGCTTTTTTACAGTTGATTCTCCATCAGTTTCATCTTCATAACCAAACATATAAGTAAGGGCAAAACCAAGGGCAAATGATACAGCTACCATAAGAAGGTATAGTGGAAGTTGTCCATTACCAAGATAAAGCATTGTACCAGGGATGATGGTGATACCATTACCAGTACCAGCAAGACCAAGGATAGATGCCAATCCACCACCGATTGCACCAGCGATCAATGAAAGGAAGAATGGTTTACGGTAACGCAAGTTAACCCCGAAGATAGCAGGCTCAGTAATACCTAGGAAGGCAGAAAGGGCTGCTGGGAAAGCAAGAGTTTTAAGTTTTGGATTTTTAGTTTTCACACCAACTGCTACAGTTGCAGCACCTTGTGCAGTCATAGCAGCTGTGATGATAGCGTTGAATGGGTTAGCATGGTCAGCAGCAAGCAATTGAACTTCAAGCAAGTTGAAGATGTGGTGAACACCTGATACGACGATAACTTGGTGAACTCCACCAATCAAGAAACCACCAAGACCAAATGGCAAGTTAAGAATAGCTTTTGTTCCAAGAAGGATGTAGTTTTCAACAACATGGAAGACTGGTCCGATGACAAAGAGTCCAAGGATAGACATGACCAAAAGTGTCACGAATGGTGTTACCAAGAGGTCAATCACATCTGGAACAACCTTGCGGACAGCTTTTTCAAATTTAGCTCCGACAACCCCGATGATGAAGGCTGGAAGAACAGATCCTTGCAAACCAACAACTGGGATAAATCCGAAGAAGTTCATAGCAGTCACTTCACCACCAGAAGCAACGGCCCAAGCATTTGGAAGTGAACCGGAAACCAGCATCATACCAAGAACGATACCAACAGCTGGATTTCCACCGAATACACGGAAAGTTGACCACACAACCAAACCTGGCAAGATGATAAAGGCTGTATCTGTCAAGATTTGTGTGTAAGTTGCAAAGTCACCTGGAAGCGGCATTTCAAGAGCGTTGAAAAGACCACGCACACCCATGAAGAGACCTGTCGCTACGATAACAGGGATGATTGGAACGAAAACGTCACCGAAAGTACGGATCGCACGTTGGAACCAATTTCCTTGTTTAGCAGCTTCTGCCTTCATTTCATCCTTAGATGATGTTGGCAAACCAAGAGCTACAACTTCGTCGTACATCTTGTTAACTGTACCAGTACCAAAGATGATTTGGTATTGACCTGAGTTAAAGAAAGCACCTTGAACTTTTTCCAAGCTCTCGATAGCATCCTTGTTGATCTTCGCTTCATCTTTTACCATAACACGGAGGCGAGTTGCACAGTGAGCTACACTGTTAACATTCTCACGTCCGCCCAAGGCATCGATGACTTTTTTTGCAATTTCCTGATTGTTCATTTGCAAAAATCTCCTTATAAAAAATTTATTCTTGTATGAAAGCGATTTTACTCGCCCTACGAGTATTATTTTATCATCTTTCAAAAATATGTCAAGCGTTTTGCAGAAAAAAATTGCTATTTTTTATTTTTTGATTGTTTTTGCTATTTTTTTCATCAACACAGCCATAACACCCTCTAAAATCAAGGTTTTTACTTTAAAGTTTTCAAAAGCTTTCATATTTTCATCATTTTTCATAAAATTACGTTCCTAGATTCTGTCAATCGTTTGACATTTTTTTCTTTAATTTAGTGTAAAAGACTTGCTTTTTTATAAGGAAACGTTTACTATTAAGATAGTAGAATTTATGGAGGAAATAGAAATGGAATGGACTACTGAACGTCGTTACAGACGTTATGAAGATTGGACACAAGAAGAAATTAAACAAATCAAAGAAAATATGGCTCAGTCTCCATGGCATACAAGCTATCACATCGAACCCAAGCAGGGTCTTTTAAATGATCCAAATGGTTTTTCATATTTCGATGGCAAGTGGGTTGTCTTTTACCAAAACTTTCCCTTTGGTGCAGCTCATGGTTTAAAATCTTGGGTACAACTTGAAAGTGATGATTTAGTTCATTTTTCAGAAACTGGAGTTAAGGTTCTACCTGATACTCCTTTAGATAGCCACGGTGCTTACTCAGGATCTGCTATGCAGTTTGGAGAACAATTATTCCTCTTTTATACTGGAAATGTTCGTGATGAAAATTGGATTCGCCATCCTTACCAGATTGGTGCCTTAGTGGACAAGGATGGAAAGATTAAAAAGATTGATAAAATCTTGATTGATCAGCCTGCTGATGCTACTGACCACTTCCGCGATCCACAGATTTTTAACTTTAAAGGACAATACTACGCTATCGTTGGTGGTCAAGATTTGGACAAAAAAGGATTTGTCCGTCTCTATAAGGCTATCGAAAATGATTATACAAACTGGCAAGAAGTTGGTGATTTGGACTTCAACAATGACCGTACTGCTTATATGATGGAGTGCCCAAATCTAGTCTTTGTCGGAGAACAACCTGTCCTTCTTTACTGCCCACAAGGTTTGGATAAAAAGGTTCTTGACTATGACAATATCTATCCAAACATGTATAAAATCGGCACTTCCTTTGATCCAGAAAATGCTCGTATGGTAGATGTGTCTGAACTACACAACCTCGATTATGGTTTTGAAGCCTATGCCACTCAAGCCTTCAATGCCCCTGATGGACGTGCCCTTGCTGTTAGTTGGCTTGGTTTACCGGATGTGTCTTATCCATCTGATCGTTTTGATCACCAAGGAACCTTCTCATTGGTAAAAGAACTTACCATTAAAGACGGCAAACTCTATCAATACCCTGTAGCAGCTATCAAGGATCTTCGTGCTTCAGAAGAGGAATTTTCAAATCGTTCTGAAACCAAAAATACCTACGAACTTGAGCTTAATATAGAAGCTAATAGCCAAAGTGAAATTGTCCTTCTTGCTGATAAAGACGGCAAGGGGCTATCTATCAATTTTGACCTTGTCAATGGCCAAGTAACCGTTGATCGTAGTCAAGCTGGAGAACAATATGCTCAAGAATTTGGAACTACTCGCTCTTGCTCAGTTACTAATCAAGCAACTACTGTCAATATCTTCATCGACAACTCAGTCTTTGAAATCTTTATCAATAAAGGAGAAAAAGTATTTTCTGGTCGTGTCTTCCCTCACGAAGATCAAAATGGAATCCTCATTAAATCTGGAAACCCAACTGGAACATACTACGAATTAGAATATGGTCGCAAAACTAACTGATGTCGCAGAACTAGCAGGCGTCAGCCCAACTACTGTCTCACGTGTTATTAATAAAAAAGGCTACCTGTCAGAAAAAACTATTCAAAAGGTTAAAGATGCTATGCGTGAGCTGGGCTATAAACCCAACAACCTAGCTCGCAGTCTTCAAGGTAAATCCGCCAAGTTAATCGGTTTGATTTTCCCAAAAATCAGCCATGTTTTCTATGCTGAATTGATTGATAAATTGGAACACGAACTCTTCAAAAAGGTTACAAGACCATCATCTGTAATAGTGAGCATGATTCAGAAAAAGAACGCGAGTACATCGAAATGCTAGAAGCCAACCAGGTGGACGGCATCATTTCGGGAAGTCACAACCTTGGGATTGAGGATTACAATCGCGTGACGGCTCCAATCATTTCATTTGACCGTAACCTATCACCAGACATACCTGTCGTTTCTTCTGACAACTATGCTGGTGGAGTTCTAGCCGCTCAGACCTTGGCTAAAACTGGAGCCAAATCTATTATCATGATTACAGGAAATGACAATTCCAATTCACCAACTGGACTTCGTCATGCTGGTTTTGCTTCAATCTTGCCAAAGGCTCCTATTATCAATGTTTCCAGTGACTTTTCACCCCTACGCAAGGAAATGGAAATTAAAAATATCCTGACCAAACAAAAACCAGATGCGATTTTCGCCTCTGATGATTTGACTGCTATTTTGGTTATTAAAATTGCTCAGGAGCTTGGTATCTCTGTTCCTGAACAACTAAAAGTTATCGGATATGACGGGACTTATTTTATTGAGAATTTCTACCCTCACCTCACTACCATTAAACAACCCTTGGAAGAGATTGCTCGCCTAACAGTTGATTTGCTCTTACAAAAAATTGAAGGCAAAGAGGTTGCTACTACTGGTTATTTCTTACCAGTTACATTATTGCCAGGAAAAAGTATTTAAGTACAAGAAAACTCAGACCAATTCGTCTGAGTTTTTTATGATCTTAAGTTTTCGAGATAGCGCCGGGCTGTCTCTAGGTTAAAGGTTTTATCCGCGATGAGGCGCTCGACTAGAGGAGCTACCTCGGATTCACTGGCACCTGCGAGGAGTGCCAAGGATTTGGCCTGCAATTTCATGTGTCCTTGCTGGATTCCTGTGCTCACCAAGGCTTTGAGGGCCGCAAAATTTTGGGCAAGCCCGATAGACACGATAATCTGGGCTAATTCTTTGGCAGAAGGATTTCCCAGTAGCTCATGACTGAGGGCTACACGAGGGTTGAGGCCGATAGAACCACCCTTGGTCGCTACAGGCATGGGTAAAGTCATCTCACCGACCAATTCTTCTGTCTCCAAGTCTAGACGCCAAGAGCTGAGACCTTGATAGCGTCCGTCTTGACTGGCAAAAGCATGAGCCCCTGCCTCAATAGCACGCCAGTCATTACCAGTGGCAATCAAAATCGCATCAATACCGTTAAATTCCTTTATTGTGGGTAGCTGCTCGATAAGGATCAGCCTGCGCAAACTGACTAGCCAACGCAATTTTCTCCGCAATCTCCCGTCCTTGCTCCTTTTGGCGGCTCAAGTAGCGAAAGGCGATACGACAGCTTGCCGTCACCAGAGAATCGGTCGCGTAGTTGGACAGAATCCCCATGAGACTCTGTCCCTGACTGAGTTCTTCTAAGACTGGTTTCAAGGTCTCCAGCATGGTGTTGAGCATATTGGCACCCATGGCTTCCTGGGTATCGACATGGAGATAAACAACGAGAAAGTCTGTTTTGCCTTTGATCTGCTCTACATGCAAATCACGCGCCCCACCCCCGCGTTTAACAATCGAAGGATAGGCTTGATTAGCAAGTTCCAAGAGTTCTGCTTTCTTGCTGGCAATCTTCTCTTGCGCTATCTCTGGATCATCAACTTGATAAAGAGCTACCTGCCCAATCATCTGGCGCTCATGCACTTGAGCAGTAAAGCCACCTGCTCGCTTGATGATTTTGCTGGCATAGCTGGCTGCAGCAACCACTGAGGGTTCTTCTGTCACATAGGGAACTGTATAGTCCTGCCCATTCACCAAAAGTTCTGGAATGATAGAATAAGGCAGAGAAAAAGTTCCTACCACATTCTCACTCAGCTGGTCTGCAACAGCCAAGCTGACTTGTTCATCCTGCTCCAGACTCCTTTGCTTTTCAGGACTAAGGAGCGCCTGAGCTCGCAACAACTCAAGGCGCTCATGGTATGATTTTTTAGAAAATCCATTCCAACTTATCTTCATTATTTTTCAACCTTGCTATAACGGCGTTGGTGGTCGACAATCTCCACCAAGGCATAGTCTTGATTTTCAAAACCAGCAAACTTGGCTGAACCAGATTCATCCAAGTCCACTTCCTCAAAGAAGACCTTTTCATAGTCCGAAACAGATAAGGTAGTTCGTTGGTCGAGCTTGTTCAAGCGGTCTTTATCCAGATAAGCTTCATAACCTTCAACCAATTCACAACTGAAGAACTCCGTCACAGCACCACTTCCGTAACTATAAAGGGCGATTTTATCCCCAGCCTTCAAGCTATCTGTATTTTCCAAGAGAGATAAAAGTCCTAGGAATAGGGAACCTGTATAGATATTCCCCACCTTTTGACTATAGAGAATAGACTGGTCAAAATGATTTTGCAAGAGATCTTTTTTCTCTTGAGTCAAACTCTCAGCCATGATTTTTTTTAAGCCTTTTAGCGCCAATTTAGGGTAAGGCAAGTGGAAGCAAATAGCCGCAAAGTCATTCGTAGTCCAATTATAGCGTTTCTTGTACTCAGTCCAAGTTGTCATTAGACTATCAAGATATTGCTGAGTCGAATATAAACCATTCACAAAAGGAGTGCTTGAATAGTTTGGACGCCAGAAATCCATGATGTCACGGGTTTGAGCTACATTGTCATTATTAAAGGCCATAATGCGTGGATTCTGAGTAATCAACATAGCTACACTTCCAGCACCCTGAGTGGGTTCTCCTGGAGTCCCCACACCGTACTTGGCAATATCACTAGCAATGACCAAGACCTTAGACTTTGGAGAATTCTCCACATGCAATTTGGCATAATGAAGGGCAGCAGTAGCACCGTAGCATGCTTCCTTCACTTCAAAGCTACGAGCGAAAGGTTGAATACCTAATAAGCCATGAACAAAAACCGCCGCAGCCTTACTCTGGTCAATTCCTGACTCTGTCGCAACGATGACCATGTCGATTTCTTCTTTTTCTTTATCAGTCAAAATAGAGTTACTTGCGCTGGCCGCCAAGGTTACAATATCCTCAGTCATAGGCGCAATACTAATTTCGTTTAACAGGAGACCTTTGCTATACTTATTTGGGTCAGTCCCTCTTGCTTCTGCTAAATCTTGTAATTTCAAGACATATTGACTGGTCGCAAAACCAATCTTATCAATACCGATTGTCATATTTACCTCTGTTTTATCATTCATTGTAAAAAATCGTTCTATACTATTTTATCACAAATGGCAGTAAAAGAGAGAAAAAAGACTTGATTCACCAAATCAAGTCTCTTATTATTCTAACTTTTATGCTGTTTTTTTAAGTAGGAATACAATCTGAGAATTACTGTTCCACTAGCCATTCCAATAGAGATTACCAGAGCCAACATGACAACCAAGGTCGCACTAGCAATGGCATGATTGTAATCCCCTGTCACAAAAAAGGCAGTTGTCCGATAGGAGAGATAACCCGGAACCAGAGGTGCCAAGATGGCTAAGATAAAGACCACAGCAGGGGTCTTATAAAGAATGCTCAAAATCTGGCTGACACAAGAACCAATAATGGCCGCAATGAAGGTGGCTACAATGACATTGGTTGGTTCCTTGAGCAAGAGATAGATTAACCAGACAGCCATGCCCAAAATCCCTCCAGGTAAGAGCATAGAGCGTTGCACATTGAGTACGATTAAAAAAGTGATAATAGCAAGAAGACTTGCTACTGCTTGTAATAAAAAGGTTGTTAGTGTCATATTAGTTCATCAATACCAAGGCGACAGAAGTTCCTGCCCCTAAAGCTAGGGTAATGAGCAGGGATTCAAACATCTTGCTCATACCAGAATTTATGTGGTTAGTCATAATATCACGGACCGCATTGGTCAAGGCAATACCTGGTACAAAAGGCATAACCGCACCAGCTATAATCAAATCTGCCGTTGAAGGAAAACCTGTGTAGCGAGCCCAAAATTGGGCAATCATCCCAAAGACAAAGGCTCCAGCAAAGGCTGTCACAAAGGGAATTCGGATAAACTTCTCCACATAGAGAGAAAAGGCAAAACCAAATAAGGTAGCCACTCCTGCCCCAAGTGCATCGTAGATATTTCCACTAAACATAATCGAAAAGAAAGGGGCACTAAAGGTAGCAGCCAGAGTTACCTGCAACTTAGTATAGGGGAGGGGTTGGGCTTGCAAGTCCGTCAATTGCTTGAAGGCTGTCTCTAAATCAAGCTTTCCACCTACCAACTGACGAGAAATCTGGTTAACATCGCAGACTTTTTCGATGTTATAAGAAGAGGAGGTCACGCGTTTCATTCGCGAAATATTGGTATTTTCAATGGAGAAAAAGATAGCGGCAGGCATGGCAAGAACATTACAATCCACAATCCCCTGCGAATGCGCAATCCGAATCATGGTATCTTCTACACGATGAATCTCTGAACCACTTTTGAGGAGAATAGTCCCCGCTAGCATAATCACATCGATGACGGCATTTAATTCTTTTGACTCTTCCATGCTTGCCTCCTTTTATCAACTCCCTCTATTCTATCACAAATCCGGACTCAAAAAAAAATCTTTGCCATGAAATCATGACAAAGATTCGTTTAATCACGAGAATTTGCGTGGTTCCCTTCACTATTTGATTGAGTAGTAGCAGGTGCATTCTCTCGTTGATTTCCTTGTTGGTTTCCCTGACTTGGTGTTGTAGTAGAACCTTGGTTTCCACGTTGGGCTGGTGCTGATGATGACGGCGGTGTTTTTGGTTTGTAGATTGAAATCTTGACACGCGTCTTAGTCAAATCAACCTTTTCACCCGCTTTTGGACTCTGTTCAACGACTGTACCTTCAGCAGTTCCATCAGGAGCTGTCGACACTTCTACAACTTCAATATTGGCTTCTTTAATACCTACAATCTGAACGAGATTGTTTTTAGTAAATTCAAGACTAGATCCTGTGTAACTTGGCATGGCAACGCTAGTTACTTTCTTAGCAACAGTTAAGGTAATCGTTGAGGCCTTGCTCAAATCATAGGTTGTTCCGACAGCTGGACTCTGTCTAAGAACAGTTCCTGCTTCGCTCTCACTTGATTCTTCTTCCTCGATCTTGATGAGATTTTCAGGAACCTTATTCTGCTTGAGTTCTGCGATAACATCTGTAGATTTACGGCCTATATAATTGCTTAATTGGAAAGATTGCTTGCCTGATGAGACAACCAAATTGATTTTCGTTCCTTCTTTTCGACCAGTTCCAGCGTCAGGATCTGTACGAATAATCCGCCCTTCTTCCACCTTTTCACTAGCCTCTGATTTCTCCTCGCCAATCTCAAAATTGGCTTTCTTGAGGGTTTCCTTGGCTTCCGCCACTGTCTGACCTGCCACATTTGGAATAGCAATGGTTGCAGGAGTTCTGGATAGTATCCAAATAAGAGAAGCTGCCACCAATACAATGCTGGCCAACAAAATCATATAGCGAACTCTAAATTTCCGTTTCTTAACAGGCTTGCTTGCGTAATTGTCTTCCAAAACCTGCTGACTAGGTTTCGCAGCCTGTGGCTTCGGACTTTGTGTTTGCACCTTAGAAATCGAGGTCAATGTACTCTGGGACACCTTTGGTAGTGTCTTGGTGTCCGCCTTAGTAGTATCATTAAATACCAGTTTAGGCTCATTGCGACGATTGTAAGACAAGCTACTAGACAAGTCCACATACATCTCTGCAACTGACTGATAACGATCTGTCAATTTCTTGGCAGTTGCCTTAATAACAACATTCTCCAAAGCCTGAGGTACAGATGGATTCTCATCAATAACTGACGGCAGTGGTTTCTGGAAATGCTGAAGGGCGATTGTCACCGCACTATCCCCGTCATAAGGGATATGGCCTGTCAGCATCTCATAGAAAATAATCCCCATGGCATAGATATCACTCTGTACAGTCGCCTTAGAACCACGCGCCTGCTCTGGTGACAAGTAATGAACCGAACCCAGCATAGAGTTAGTCTGGGTCAAACTCGTCTCAGCAAAGGCTACCGCAATCCCAAAGTCTGTGACCTTGGCAGTCCCATCTGGTGTCAAGAGGATATTTTGAGGTTTCAAGTCCCTGTGAACAATTCCTCTGGTATGGGCCAAACGCATGGCTAGGAGGATTTGTCCCATGATACGGACGGCTTCTTCATTAGAAAGAGGATAGTGTTCCTTGATATAACGTTTAAGATCTAGTCCAGCAACATACTCCATTGCAAGATACTGTTGACCGTCTTCCTCACCAATATCTGTAATCCGAACGATATGAGGATGGTCCAAATCCGCCATGGCTCTCGCTTCCCGCTGGAAACGCGCCACAGCAATCGGATCTGTCTGGTAATTGGTCCTCAGGACCTTCACTGCCACTTCTTCCCCGTCTAGAATCAAATCTTTGGCCAAGTAAACATCTGCCATGCCTCCTCGACCAATCTGTTTGATAATTCGATACCGCCCGGCAAAAATCTTGCCGATTTGGATCATTTTGCATCCTCCTCGTTCATAGAAACAAGGGCAACCGTAATGTTGTCTAAACCTCCTGCATTGTTAGCAAAACGCACAAGCGTCGCTGCTTTATCCGCCAAAGGAATATCACTGGTTACAATATCACAAATTTCACTTCCTGAAATCATATTTGTCAAGCCGTCACTATTAAGTAGGAGGTAATCTCCCGGCTCAAGAGTAATCATTCCAAAATCAGGCTGAATTTCATCTTTTTGACCGATTGACTGGGTAATAATATTTCTGTGGATGGCTAGCTGCTTCTTCTGGCGTCAATTGACCAGCCTTGAGCAATTCATTGACCAAAGAATGGTCGCTCGTCAACTGGTGGTATTCTTCTCCACGAATCAAACCGATACGAGAATCTCCAATATGAGCATAGATAGCCTGATTACCAATAATAGCAACAGCTTCTAAAGTTGTTCCCATTCCTTTATAGGCGTCATCTTGTCCAAGTTGATGAATCTTTTGATTTTCAATTTCTAGGTAATTGGCGAACCATTCACGCACTTCATTGACTGTATCGATTTGGGTGTCAACCCAAGCTATACCTAGGTCTGTTACCGCCATTTCACTAGCGATATTCCCTGCGCGATGACCTCCCATCCCATCAGCTAAAATAATCATGGTACGCCCAGCTCTATTGACATAGTGGTTGACATAGTCTTGGTTATTTGTTCGTTTCTGACCAACATCTGTTAATAATGAAATTTCCATGTGTCAGTTCCTTCCTAATCCGATATCTTACGAAATTGACTGATGAAGAATCCATCACTTCCATACAATTCAGGTGTGATGAGGATACAGCCATCTTTCATGATATCCTTACATTCATGTTCTAGCTTTACCTGCTCGAACTCAGGATGACTTTCTAAAAACGCCTCAACGACTTGAAAATTCTCCTCTGAGACAATAGTACAGGTACTATAAGTTATTATACCACCTTTGCCTAGTGTTTGACAAACACTACCTAATATTTCGAGCTGAATTTCCTTTAAGGACGCGAAATCTGCCGTTTCTTTATTGTATTTGATGTCTGGTTTGCGGCGCAGAAGACCGATTCCTGAACAGGGAGCATCCACCAAAATCTTATCAAATGAATCCTGACCAAAAAACTCATGTACCTTTCTGGCATCCAATTTTTGCCTTTGAACCCGATCTGCAACTCCCAGACGTTGAGCATTTTCTTGAATCAAGTCCAACTTGTGATCGTAAAGGTCCAAAGCCGTAACCTGACCTGTCGTAAGATAAGAGGCTATATGGGCTGTTTTCCCACCCGGAGCCGCACAAGCATCAAGCACTCGCTCATCTCCCTGCAAATTCAAAGTTGGCGCAACCAGTTGACTAGACTCGTCTTGGATGGTTATAGCCCCTTCTGCAAACAAATCATGGCCTGCAAAGTGCCCCTGCTCCTTAACCAGACCAGAAGGAGACAAGGATGAATCACTGGCCTCCAACAAGGCTTGGATTTCCTCTTTTCGTCCTAGATCTGTTACACGAATGCTGGCCTTGTTACGCACCAAGAGACTTTCAAAAATAGCCTTCGCTCGCTCCTCTCCGTATTCTTCCTTGAGTTTGGCAACTAGCCAAACTGGGAGAGAATAGGCAAGGGAATCACGCTTGTTTTTTCGCTTGATGCTGGCAATATCTGGCCAGCCTTCACGCAGAATACGACGAAGAACAGCGTTGACTAATTTTTCACTGCCTTTTTTACGGACTTTGGCCAATTCCACTGCTTCATTGACCACAGCATGGTCTGGAATCTTATCCAAATAGCGAAGTTGGTAGGCACTCATGAGGAGCAGGACATAAAGCCAACTGTCTAACTGGTCTCTGTCCTCAATAAAGTGGGATAGGTACCATTCCAGAGTCAGTTTACGGGCTACCGTTCCATAGACCAGCTCGGTCACCAAGCCCTTGTCTGCTGCTGAAAGTTGACTTCCTTTGAGATGCTTATTTAAGGCGATATTTGAGTATGCTTGATTGATAAAAACATCCTCTAATACCGCTAGGGCTAAACTTCTAGCCGTTTCTACTTTAGTCACCAAATCGTTCTCCTACAGTTAATGTACGACCAACTCCGTTGAGGAAGGAAGCAATGTCCATCTTAGGCTTACCAGCAGGCTGAACTTGTTTGAGAGACAAAGCTCCTTGAGCCGTTGCGACAATCAATTCTTTCTTGCTAATAGAGAGAATCTCACCTGGATTTCCCTGACCTTCTACTGGTAGTGCTTCATAAATCTTAAAGCGGTCGCCCTTAAGGAAAGTATGGGCAACAGGCCAGGGGTTCATCCCACGGATTTGGTTAAAGAGTTGACGATTGCTTTTAGTCCAATCTAGTTTTTCTTCTTCTGGCTTGATATTTGGCGAGAAGGTAACTTGGCTTGGTTCCTGTGGTTCAGGTTTGATGTCACCAGCAATGTAGGCAGGCAAAGTATCCAAAAGCAAATCACGACCAACTAGCGCCAATTTCTCAAACAAGGTGCCGACATTGTCCTCATCCGTAATCGGAATGCTGCGACGAGAAATCATATCTCCTGCATCCATTTCCTTAACCATTTCCATAATGGTCACACCAGCTTCCTCATCATCTTGAATCAAGGCATAATGGATTGGCGCTCCACCACGATGTTTAGGAAGAAGAGAAGCATGAACATTGACCGCAAAGTCCATGCTATCAAGGAGTTTACTTGGAAGAAATTGCCCAAATGCAGCAGTCACAATTCCATCTGCTCCTAGCTGCATAATAGTTTCCATCTCTGGACTTCCAGATAGTTTTTCAGGTTGGTAGATAGGAAGTCCTGCCTCTTTGGCAGCTTGTTTAACTGGGGTTTCTTGGATAACTTTTTTACGCCCAACAGCACGGTCTGGCTGGGTCACAACGGCTAGAATCTCATAGCGGTCATCTGTCAAAAGCCCTTTTAAAACTGTTGCTGAAAAGTCGGGGGTCCCCATAAAGATTAATTTTGTCATATCTTCTCCTTCTTATAAAAATTGCTGTGGCTCATGATCAATGCTGAGACGGAGCTCACTATTTTCTCGTTCTTGAGTCAGGGCCAGAACCTGATTTAGAGTCGGCCCCAGCTCATCTTCTAAACGGTATTTAATTAAAATCTGGTAATGATAGAGGTTGTGGGTACGGGCGATGGGTTTGGGAGTCGGCCCAAGGATGTTACTGGTCTCTGACAAGCCTGACCGCAAAATATTCATCACTTCATAGGCACGTTTAACAACCTCTTCTTCTTTCTTATGAGAAAGGGTAATTCCAATGGTGAAATAGTAAGGTGGATAACCAAGTTGTCGTCTGATTCCCATTTCATAGGCATAAAAGCCTTCGTAGTCCTGATCCTTGGCAAATCGAATAGCATAGTGTTGCGGATTATAAGACTGAATCAAGACCTGACCAGCTTTTTCAGCACGGCCTGCACGGCCTGCCACCTGAGTCAAGAGCTGGAAGGTTCTCTCAGAAGAACGGAAATCAGGCAGATTCAAGGCTGTATCCGCATTGAGCACTCCGACTAGGGTCACATTGGGAAAATCCAATCCCTTGGCAATCATCTGAGTACCTAGTAAAATATCCGCTTCCCCTTGTCCAAACTGGTCAAGCAGAGCTTGATGACTTCCTTTCTTGCGAGTCGTATCCACATCCATGCGCAGAATGCGTGCTTGTGGAAAGAGTTCTACCAGCTCGTCATAAGCCTTCTGAGTTCCCGTCCCGTAGTAACGAATACTGCGACTCTTACAGTTAGGGCAGGCCTGAGGAATGTCCTTTGAAAAACCACAATAATGGCAGTTCATTGTCTTGGTATCCATGTGCAAGGTCAGAGAAATGTCACAGTTGGGACAAGTATCCACAGTTCCACACTCCCGACACATGACAAAGCTAGAATAGCCACGGCGATTGAGCATGAGGACTACCTGCTCTTTTTTTAGCAAGACGATCTTGGATCGCTTCTAGCAAAGGAGGCGTAAAGTTTGACGTCTCATTTTGTCCGATATAGTCTCGAAAATCAATCACTTGAACCTCAGGGATTGTAGCCAAAGGATTGGCCCGTTGGGTCAGACGTAAATGTTGATAGACACCCTTGCCAGCGCGAGCACGGCTCTCTAAGCTCGGTGTTGCAGAACCAAGGACTAAAGCTGCTTGATTATACTGGGCCCGTAAAATGGCCACTTCTCTGGCATGGTAACGGGGATTACTGTCCTGCTTATAAGTCGCTTCATGCTCCTCATCGATAATCATAACACCTAGATTTTTCAGCGGAGCAAAGATGGCCGATCTGGCACCAACCACAACTTGGGCATCTCCTCGTTCCACCTTGCGCCATTCATCATACTTTCACCATTAGACAGGCCTGAGTGAAGAATGGCTACCTTGTCCCCAAAACGAGCGATAAAACGCTCCGTCATCTGTGGAGTCAGGGAAATCTCAGGTACCAACAAAATAGCTGTTTTGCCCTTGTCCAAAGCCCCTTGGATAATCTGCAAATAAACCTCGGTCTTCCCACTTCCTGTAATCCCTTGAAGGAGGAAGGGAAACTGATGACTGCCAATCGCACTGACTACTGCATCACGAGCCTGTCTTTGCTCTGGATTCAACTCCAAAGGCCGACTTGCCTCAATGCCCTCAAAATAAGCAGCCGAGCGTTGCACTTCCTTTTGGACTATGGTCACAGCACCTTGTTCCACAAAGAAGTTGACTTGCTCCCGCGAGTAGGACTCTAACAAACTAGCCAAAGAAGCGCTCTCTGGATGAGACAGCAGATAGTCTCTCAATTCCAACTTTTTCTTGGCACGTGCAGAAATCTCTACACCTTCTAACTGAACAAGGTCAACCTCATACCAAGACTGGGTCTTGATCTTCTTTTGATCGACCGCCTGATATTCCAGACCAAGCAGACCTTTTCTAGTCAAACGCATCATTTCAGCTTGTTTGGCAAGGTCTAGAGAAGAAAAGGCAAGCGAATCCTCTGAACCAAACAAGCGCTCTCGGTCTTCCTGACTCAGACCTGCCAGAGGATAGAGAATCTTGTCATAGCTGGAGTTCAGAAACCCTGGTAACATAGCCTTGAGGATAGAGATTTTATAAGAAAAGACGGACTTTCGTAGCTCTTCAGCTAGCCAGAGTTGTTCTTGCGTGAGAACAGGAGAAAAATCCAGCACCTCCGCAATATCTTTTAAATCTTGATTAGCCTCTTCTTCATCCAATCGGGACTCCAAACCAAGAACAATCCCTTGAATCAGGCGATTTCCCTTACCAAAGGGCACATGAACCCTCATCCCAACTTCCAGCATTCCCTCAAATTCCTCCGGAATCCTGTAACTATAAGGCTGGTCCGTCTGCATCAAGGGCACATCTACGATTATCTTGGCTAGGGCCATCTTCTCACCTCCTCCTTGTCAGTACATTCTTGCAATAGAAAAAATAAGATTGAGTCCCCCCAACCTTAAATTTTTTCACCATCTTCTTTTTCTTTAGCGATTTGCTCTTTGATTTTCTTTTCTTCTTCTTCTTTGCGGCGTTTTTCTTCTTCGATACGGCGACGCACTGCTTCACGTTTTCCTTCTGGATCTGGGTGAATTGTAACGTTTCCTGATTCGATTTCTTCTAAAGCGCGAAGAGTTGATTTTTCAGACTTGAAACCTTGAGTTGCTGGCGCACCTGCTTCTAATTCGTGGGCACGTTTTGCTTCCAAGATTACGAGTGAATATTTTGAAGGAACCTTGTCGAGCAAGGTATCAATAGAGGGTTTTAACATCATTTGCTTGTACCTATTTTCTAAATTTTATCGGGTAGTTGGAGATTTTGGTAACATCTCCTGATAGTGACCAATGACACGATCCACACGGAAGTGTTCTGCTTCGATTACACGTTTGACACGCTCAGCAGCTAGGGGCACCTGATCATTGACAATCGCATAATCATACTCACGCATGAGGGCAATTTCTTCCTTGGCTTTTTCGATTCGTTGGGCAATTACTTCTGCACTGTCGGTTCCACGTCCTACCAAACGATCTTGCAATTCATCTAAATCTGGTGGTGTCAGGAAGATAAAGACAGCATCTGGAACCTTTTTCTTAACCTGAAGAGCTCCTTGAACTTCAATTTCAAGGAAAACATCGATTCCCTTGTCCAAGGTTTCATTGACATAGGTCAGAGGAGTTCCATAGTAGTTGCCGACATATTCTGCGTATTCCAACATCTGTCCTTGACGAATCAGCTCTTCAAACTCTTCGCGAGTACGGAAGAAATAGTCAACACCATCCACTTCTCCAGGACGTTGTGCGCGTGTCGTCATCGATACAGAGTATTGAAATTGGTTTTCAGAACTCTCAAAAATCTCTCTTCTAACCGTTCCTTTTCCAACCCCTGAAGGACCAGAAAAAACGATTAGTAAGCCTCGGTCTGCCATTGTGTCTCCTTTTAGTCAGTCTGTGAAATAACATTTCTCTAGAATAATGGCAAAAAGCCAGATTATCCTTTACAGTCTTTCTATCTAGTGTAACAAAAAAAGCAGTAATTTTTTTCAACTGCTCTTTCCTATTTATTTGGCATAATCTACTGCACGAAGCTCGCGAATCACGGTTACCTTGATATTTCCTGGGTAATCGAGATTGTTTTCAATTTTCTCACGAACTTTGTGAGCCAAGATTGTGACTTTGTCGTCCTTGATTTGTCCTGGATTGACCATGATACGGATTTCACGTCCTGCTTGAAGGGCAAAGCTAGTTTGTACTCCTTCAAAGCCGTTAGCAATTTCTTCCAAATCATGGAGGCGCTTGATGTAGCTTTCAAGAGACTCACTACGAGCACCTGGACGTGCCGCGCTCAAGGCGTCTGCTCGCAGCGACGATCACTGCAATGACACTTTCGGCTTCGACATCGCCGTGGTGACTAGCAATCGTATTCACCACAACTGGGTGTTCCTTGTACTTACGGGCCAATTCCATACCGATTTCCACATGGCTACCTTCAACCTCGCGGTCAATAGCTTTCCCGATATCGTGAAGGAATCCAGCACGACGAGCAAGAGCCGCATTTTCACCAAGTTCGCTGGCCATGATACCAGCCAATTTAGCAACCTCAATCGAATGGCGCAAGACATTTTGTCCATAAGAAGTACGGAACTGCAAACGTCCCATAATCTTCATCAAGTCTGGATGAAGGTTAGGCGCACCAATCTCATAGGCAGCGGCCTCACCGTATTCACGGATCTTATTGTCAATCTCCTGACGGTTTTTCTCAACCAACTCTTCGATACGAGCTGGGTGGATACGACCATCCTTGAGCAACATTTCCATAGTCATACGAGCAATTTCGCGACGGATTGGATCAAAACCTGACAAGGTCACCACTTCTGGTGTATCGTCGATAATCACATCTACCCCTGTCAAACTTTCAAAGGTGCGAATGTTACGACCTTCACGACCAATAATGCGTCCCTTCATAGTATCATCTGGCAGATGAACTGTTGAGTTTGTTGACTCCGCTACATATTCACCAGCGATACGTTGCATAGCTTGAACCAGGATATCTTTGGCCATTTTATCAGAACGTTCCTTGACCTCTTGCTCTGCTTCGCGAATGCGGCTGGCAATCTCCTTGGTCAAGTTTTCCTCTGTCTGAGCCAAGATAATATCTCGTGCTTCTGCCTGAGACAGGGCACCAATACGCTCTAGTTCTGCTTCTTTTTGTCTTTCGACTTCCTCTAATTGCTCTTCACGCGCATCAAGGTTTTTCGCTCTATCAGAAATACTTTGTTCTTTTTGTTCAAGTGTTTGTTCTTTACTCGTCAAATTGTCGTCCTTACGGTCAAGGCTAGTTGCTCTCTCTGTCAAACGACTTTCGATTTGTTTGAGTTCTTGACGTTCTGATTTGAATTCAGCGTCCACTTCTTCACGGTATTTTCTGGCTTCTTCTTTGGCCTCCAATAGTGCTTCTTTTTTAAGAGACTTGCTTTCACGTTTGGCTTCATTAACCAGTAAATCCGCTTCACGTTCAGCTTGTCCACGTAAATTAGTTGCTTCTTGTTCAGCATTTAAAAGCATCAACTCCGCAGCTTCCTGAGATGATTTCATCTTAGCTGAGATGCTGACATATCCAATGACTAAACCAATGATGACGGCAAAAACAGCAATCGCAAGCGACATGATTTCCATGTTTTTACCTCATTTTATTGTTATTCCGAATGACATACATTCTTTTACATTCTACCATAAAAAAGTGATTTTCACAAACCTAAAATAGAATATGTTTTGGGGAAATTAGTGTGAATTTTAGGATTACACTTCTTCGGATCCCTTCAAACTTTTGAACACATCATCAATAAATATATCTGCTAATCTCTTCTTGAAAGAATCATTATTTAATAGAGCACCAAATAAATCTTGACTCTGAGAGTATCCTTCTATAAGAGCATTGTCAATCTCTTCTTCAAAAGCAAAACCAAAGTCTTCTCTAGAGTTGACACGAGCAGATTGCTTTAGTCTCGGATTCTTTTTCATCAATTCACGAATGGATACCGCTCCACTTAGACCGACTTGGGGATCAATATCCAAATCCAACTGTTCGTTAATTTCATCTAAGATTTCAGATAAACGCTTCTCCTGGTCAGTCGTAACACCTCCAGTACTTGGCTTGGTAAGTATTAACTCTGGATGATATTCCAATTCAGAAACTGACCTGAAGGAACCTGTTTGCTTATGTTTCATATAGTCCACTACGATCTTATCTGCGATTGTAAAATCATCTCCTCCAATGCGAACATCAATCATCTTGACAAGACTTTGCAGATAATTATAACGTTCGTGTAGAACTTCATTTTGATAAGCAGTTGCCTGAATCAAGAAAGTATACATTCTAAGAAAACCTCGAATAACCTTTCGAATAGAAAGTTGTTCTTTCTCATCAAACCGTCTAACTCTATCATAACCTTGATTTAACAGAGAAACCATCTTTTGTTTTTCTCTGCTGTTTCTCTTTTCTTGATATAAGAATTGATTAAACTCATGAACAACATCACTGTCCAAGATGCCATACTCATCAATTTTCCGATCCAAGGTCAAGACATCACTAGGTGTGACTGTATCTGCTAAAATAGTCTCACGGTAGTACGGAGAAAAAGCTGAGCGAATATCGTCATAAGTATTTTTAAAATCAAGGATAAAGGTCTTCTTGTTGTATCCTCTATAGATACGATTCAAACGAGACAATGTTTGCACCGCAGCAACACTTCGTAACTTTTTATCCACATACATAGCAACCAGTTTGGGTTGGTCAAACCCTGTCTGATACTTATTTGCCACAATCAGGATTTGATAGTCCTCTGTATCAAAATGATCTTTCAAATAATCTTCCTTGACCTGATTCATTTGCGACTCAGTATATTCACTACCTTGGTAATCAACCTTACCAGAAAGGCAATCAGGGTTCCAATACTAGTGATACTGTAGTCTTTGAAGTACTTTTGAAAGGCCAATTGATACTTAACTGCTGCCTCACGACCCGAGGTCACAATCATAGCCTTACCTTGACCACCCAATTCAGCCATAATATCATGACTGATAAAGTGATCCATGATAATTTCAACCTTTTGATTGATATTTTCATCAGATAATTCTACAAACTTTGCAATCTTACGCTTGGCAAGAGTCGTTTTTAGCTCAGGATCTTCTTCGACTGCTTTATTGAGCTTGTAATAGGTCTTATACGTCGTATAGTTATCTAAAACATCTAGAATAAAACCTTCCTCAATAGCTTGCTTCATACTATAAACATCAAAAGGAGCTTTAGAACCATCTGCTTGTGTTGTACCAAATAGCTGTAGAGTTGTCGCCTTGGGAGTTGCGGTGAAGGCAATGATTGAGACATTGTCCTGCTTACCTGTCCGAGCAATCTCCTGCTCGATAGCATCCGCAACACTTACTTCTTGAATCTCATCGATAGTTCCATCTTCTGTATCTGTTTCTGTCAAGACTTGACTAACCGAACTCATATAGGATCCTGTCGTTGAACTGTGAGCTTCATCAATCAGGATGGCAAATTTCTTTTTCGCAGTGTTCCCTACAGACATCCAGTTGGATTGGTTGATCTGGGCAAACTTATGAATCGTCGTAGCTATGATTTTTGTATTTCCTGCAATCGCATCCGCTAAATCACTGGAGGTTTCTTTATCGCCCATTACCTTGACCACTCCAGGCTTGTGGGAGATTTCCTTGACCGCTTCTTGTAACTGACGGTCAACCACGATACGGTCTGTTACGATTAATACAGTATCCACGATGTTTTGATTCTGATCATCATGAAGAGAAACTAAACTATGAGCCAACCAGGCAATGGTATTGGTTTTACCTGAACCAGCTGAGTGCTGAATCAGATAATTACTGTCAGTATGGTTGACTTTCATGTCTTCTAGGAGACGGCTAACTGCTCTTCGCTGATGGTATCTCGGGAAAATCAGGGTCTTCTTTTTATGCTTATCCATCTCAAAAAAGATAAAACTCTCTATTAACTGGAGAATACTATCCTTGGTCAAGACATCAAGCCACAAGTAGTCTGTATTGACACCATCAGGGTTGTGAGGGTTGCCACTTCCCATCTCAATACCTTCCCCTTTCCCCACATTAAAAGGTAGAAAATAGGTTTCTTGTCCTTTCAATTGCGTCGTCATATAGACTTCTAGGGTATCCACTGCAAAAGAAGCCAAGACTCCCTGTTCAAAACGGAAAAGACGATTCTTAGGATTGCGTCCCTTGAGCTGCTTGATGGCATCCTGAACAGACTGACCACTGGGATTAAACTTAAGTTCGATAGCAAATAGTGCTAATCCATTGATAAAGATAACAAGGTCAATGCGGTCGCTCTCCTCATAAACCACTTCTTCCATAATAGATAGACAGTTGGCTTGGTATTGTTGAACAGCCTTTTCATTAAAACTAGTCGCAGGTTTACGATAAAGAAGACGAAGTTGTTTATTTTCAATAAAAACTCCTTCTTTCAAGGCGAATAAAAAGCCACCCTTGACGATTTCTTTATTAATAAGATTGACGATTGTCTCCTTGCTAAGCTTTTTAAGGAGATAGTCCATGGTCTCCTCCTGGGTCTCCATCAGAAAATCCCATAGGAGTTCCACATCCATGGCTAATCTAGGATAGTAGCAAGTAGCGTCCCGCTGGCTATAACCATTTTTTTCTTTTAAGTCTTTGATAATCCACTGCTGGAAATCATAGCGCTCCTTCAAGCCCAAATTTGCCATAGTTTCTCACTTTCTATCATTTATTAAACATGATTTTTTCTTCATCAAGACTTTTTATAATATACTCATCGATTAATTTATTATCTTCTTCATTTTTTGAAAAATTACTTTTAATATTATTTGGGGTTCTATACTCCAACAAACGATGAATAACATTCTCACTTCTATCCCTGTACCAAGTCCAATCTATTTCAGGATAAAGACCTCTAATGTCTACTTTGATATCTTTTAAAATATCAAAATCAGAAAAATATCCTTCACTACTTAGAGTATATAAATCTACCACTGATTTTTCTCTTGGATTTGGGAAACTCTTTACACCATCCTCCTGATTTTCATTAATTCTTTTAATCAAGTACTGGTATATTTGATTTTGTATCTTAGGAAAATCATACACTTCATAAAGCATCAGTTTGATTACTTTGTGGTAATTTATGTTTTCTGAATCCTCATAATCGCTTAGAAGTTCGAGAATTTCATGTTTAATGTCCTCTTCAAGATTTTTAAATAAATGACACACCAAATCAGAATACTCCATAATATCCTTAACATCATTATTTTGATATTTAATTTTTAAAATATCTATATTTAGCTTTTCAAGCACTACTTTCGCAGTTTCTTCTTCAGTTGAGCAGTATTCCAATAACCGAGAATATAATGGATACGCTGAATCATAGAGTGATAAATCATTCTCCAAAATTTCATTTAAATGTTTATTAACAATATCAACTATCCTAAATTCCAATAAAGCATTCTTAATATCGTCTTTATTATCAAGAACAATTTTAATAAGTCCTTCAATTTCTTGATTCCAATTATAATACAATGTTTGACTATCTAAAATTTCCACTATTCTATGTGCCTCTATATCATCAATAAGAGGAAGAAAAGTTAGCATGTTTCTAAGCTCTCTATGACTCTCAACCTCCGTTGTCTCAATTCTTTCTTGCAGATGAGTAATTCGTTTCAACAAGAAATCTTTCGCGTCATCAGTAACTTTTATTTTGCTAAATGAATAGTTTCTAAAATATAAATTTACAACCTTAAAATCTATACTGGGAAGAATTAATTGAACATCATCCAAATCAAGATATCTAATCCATGAGGCCGTTCTATCAAAAATACTTTTTTCAGTATTTACATATGAATTATCATAACTGAGTAATAATATTTCTAAATATCTATTAATAATTGATTTATAAATATGGTAATGCTCAAGACATAAACAATTTAATTTTAAAAAGTTATAAAGATTTTTTATCGCAAATTCCGCATTAAAAAGATGATCATTAAAAGACCAACCTCCTCTCCTGTAACTTTCATGCTCTTCACGAATTTTATCAAATAGTTCATTAATCGTTTCTAATTTTCGATATAAAAAATTGAGATTGAGTATTGAATCTCTAAAAAATTCTATAATCCTTTTCTCATCCCCTGTAACCGAATTAATAATTTGTTCAGTTAGTTCATTTAACTCTCCATCATATAGAGGGGCAGCATAGCTTAATTCGTTTGTTACATCAAAAAAATGAATCGGAATATGCTGGAAATTAAATTCACACACTAGAAAATTAAAATAGTCTTTCTGACGAAACGCTGTATTTGCTAACTCTCTGAATTTTGCTTTTGCTAAAGAATATTTTTTTTCTTCATACATTCTAAAAGCTTCACTTAAAAAGTTATTTACTTTTAAATCTCTAGATTCATTAATATCTATATTCAAAAAACGAGTTAAAAGAGATTTGTTATATACTATATTTCGTAATTCTTCATTATCCTCAATTTCAAATCTTAAGCTATCATTTCCAAGCCAACGATATTCATCATTCCTTGTTAAAGCCCTTCCTCTTAAAGAGGAATATCTTGAAAAATCATTCGAATCAATAAAATTGAGCCTATCTAAGAAAGCAAGTTGATTCCATAAATCATTAGAATTATTTATTTCTCCATTTCTATTTTTAGATATAGATTCTAAGAACTCCTTTGTCCTTAGGAATAAATTATTCTCTTCTTCCACCACTCCTTCAGCAAGAAGTTTTCCATTAGAGACAATGATAATTCCTTGTTTCTTGTAATAGTCTCGGATAATTGTTGGAGGTTCTTCAGGTGTGTAAAAATAAGCGTTTTTAGCATCCAATTTAAATGTATTTTGAATTAATCGAAATATAGAATTAAAAGTTGAATCACCTAGAGAATAACCTACAAACAATAAGGTATGGTTCATTATCAGCGACTGTATTAAGGTTGAAATCATCGGAAAATTCAAAGTGTAGTCTAAGTAATCATCTTCTTTTAAAACGATATTCTTCTTATTGAAGTCGCCATGCATTTTAATCAAATATCTTTCCGAGCTCGTATAAGGAATATCTTTATCCTCTGCGACTACATTATACTTTAACAAACCACTTTCAAACTGACTCTCCATAAGTGAATCATAGTTTGTCGTGATAATATGTTTTGGTGCTATTTTTTCTATTAATTTGTGTAACTCATTTGGTTTACTTGTACCCTTACTAAAGAAAACTTCCTCAATCTTTTTTGTGTACTGATTTTTTCCAAAAGTATCATAATAATATTGAGCAACTCTTAGGGGATCTTTTGTTTTTTCTTCTGGTAAGTTCAACTCATTTTCTAATGATCGAATTAATTCTTTCCAAGTCGGCAAATTTGAATTAGCTGATATCCCTGCACCAACGAATAAGATTAAAGAATTTTCGTTAATAGATTTCTTTATTTTAGATACAGATAAACTATAATTTTCTTCCATATTGTAAGACCGTCCTATCATTCACTTGTGTCAACTAAATACAAGTCACACTTCTAAACCCTACTCTTCCCTGTTACATAATCGTAAATAAGTGTTTGGCGTTGTTTGTTGACATTTTCAATTTGCTGGTTCTTGATTTGAATAAGTTTTTCTATTTGAACTGTTTTCTTATCAAGAAAATCAACAATTTGTTCTTGTTCTTCATTTTTAGGCTGAGGAATACTCCAGTTTTTTATTAAATTTTGACTGATGTTTGGTTGAGTTCCACCTTGTGCAGAAAAAACCAAATTATTTTTACTTGCTTCTATGGCATATTTACCAAATCTAACTTTTTCAGACGTTCCCAACATTACGACAACTGCTTGATTAACACAAGCATCAATGTAACTCACAGCCACATTGCCAACTGAAGCACCATACATTGCTAAAGCAACAAAAGGTGGTTGATATATTTTTAATGCCGAAGTAGATTTAAAACCTTGATAGCTAATAGTTTTACTTACACTCATCACTGTATCAGTTTGATATAAATCTCCAGATTGAATCCAATTTATATCACCATCATAGAATATTTCATTATCGCTTTTAGGCGTAGAACCACTACCAATTTCATCAAATATATACTTGATAGCTTTCACTCCCCACCCTTGAGGCACCTGTCCAATCCAGTCAATTCCTGAATCTTTCACTGGGACTGTTTTATCCAGTCCTTTTGTGACGGCTTCATAAATCAAGCTAGCGCGGTAGTCTTTGAGTTTTTGAATCTGCTCTTCCAATAGGGCTTTAACCTTATCTAACTGAGCTGTTTTCTTGTCTAGGAAATCAGCAATTTTAGTTTGTTCTGAACTGTCTGGCTGAGGAATATTCCAGTTTTTTATTAAATTTTGACTTATGTTTGGTTGAGTCCCACCCTGAGCAGAAAAAATCAAATTATTTTTACTTGCTTCTATAGCATATTTCCCAAATCTTACTTTTTCAGACGTTCCCAACATTACGACAACAGCCTGATTAACGCAAGCATCTATACAACTAATAGCAACATTCCCTACCGAAGCACCATACATTGCTAAAGCGATAAAAGGTTGTTGGTATATTTTTAAAGCAGAAGTAGATTGGAAACCTTGATATGTAATTGTTTTACTTACTTTTATTACCTCGTCAGTCTGATATAAATCACCAGATTGAATCCAATTTATATCACCATCATAAAATGTTTCATTATCACTTTGGGGAGTCGTTCCACTACCAATTTCTTCAAAGATATGTTTAATACCTTTCACTTCCCACTCTTCTGGTATCTGTCCTATCCAGTCGATACCACTCTCTTTCATCCTAGTCATGTTTTAGTTCCTCCAAGAGAGTCTGTAGTTCTGCTTCCAGTTCATAAAACTCTGCCAAGAGCTTGTCGGCACTTTCTGGTGCTTGGTAGTGATAGAAATAGCGGGTAAAAGGAATCTCTGCTCCATAGCCCTTTTTCTCATCAAACCAGTAATGGGCATCAGGTACATGGGGATAGACCTCACGCGCAAAATAGTCTTCCACATTCTCTGTCAGCTTAACGATTTCACTGTCCTTGGTTGTCTTATCATAGACAATCCCATCGGCAATCTCATTTGCCTTGTCTTTCTTCTTGGTTCGGATAGCCTCTGCTGTCTTGTCCATTTCACTCATAGCTAAGGCTAGCGCATTGACATTGGCAGGCGTAAGCTTAAACTCTCCCAGCAAGTCCTTGATGACTTGGACAAAGTTCTCAAAGTTAGGATAGGTCTTGTCAGAGCTTCCCTTAGCAAGAGCTGTCAGGATAGCTTCTTGCTTGATCTTGCCAGCTACAAAGTCCTGTAATTTTTTCTCATCCTTGACTGAACGTGGTTCCATCTCTAGCAATTCTTGATTCTTGTATTCATCAAATAGTTTAGCTAGAAAAGGAACACTTTTCGCTTTCTCAATTGTTTCTTCGCTTATCTGGCCACGACGTTGCAGAGGTTGCATAACTGTAAACTCTCGATAGAGAAACTCTTGATTGTCAAAGATTTTTACATGGTCATTTTCTTGAAAATCATCGTACCAGCGAAGGATCTGACGGATGTTATCTTGGGACAACTCACGGCGTTTTTGACCTAGAGATTTACGTAGAGGAATAAACTCCTCCGTCGCATCGATAAACTGAACCTTGTTCTGGCGCTCAGGAGACTTGTTTTTATTATAAATCCAGATATAAATCCCAATTCCTGTGTTATAGAAAAATTGACCTGGAAGGGCGACTATAGCTTCTAGCAAATCATTCTCAAGAATATAACGGCGAATCTGACTTTCTCCTGATGATGTCCCACCTGAAAAGAGAGGAGACCCATTTGAAATGATGGCTGCACGGCCATTTTCTTCTAATTTTGCAAGAGCATGAAGATGGAAGAGTAGTTGAGCATCTCCAGTTCCTGGAGTCGCAACAAAACGACCTTGACGACCTTCTGTTTGTCAAAGAGTTGATGATCTTTCTTAACTGCATCCTCAACCCCATCATCCGCATCCTTACCACCCCAAGCTTGACCGAAGGGAGGGTTAGCGATGACAAAGCTCATCTTAGTATCTAGAAAAGGATCTGGATCTTTTAAGGTATCCACCTTCACGAAATAGTCCGAGTCTTCCTGACGAATTAGCATATCTGCACGACCAATCCCAAAGGTTTCAGGCAAAACTTCTTGACCAAAGAGTCTAACAGTAGCTCCGGTATTCAACTGACGGATATAGCTTTTAGCCGTAGCCAGCATTCCCCCAGTTCCAGCCGCCATGTCTAGTATTTTCAACTCTTTTTTATCAACAAAAAGTTCTTCGTCTGCCTCAATCAAGAGGAGGTTGACCATCAGAGCGATAACTTCACGAGGGGTATAGTGAGACCCCGCTTCCTCATTTTCAGAAAATCGGCGGATGATATCCTCAAACATGTATCCCATACGCATAGAGTCGACTGAACTTGGAGACAAATCAATTTGAGAGAACTTTTTAATAACCGTGAAAAGGCGACCACTCTGGGCTAGGGTACGGACTTGCTCTTTAAATTTTAGGTTTTCAATGATGTCCTTGACACGATAGGAATAGCCATCCAGATAGGCTAGAAAATTCTCCTCGATTGCATTTGGATCGTTTTGAAGATTTTCCAACGTAAAAGGACTAACATTGTAGTAACGATATCCTGAAAGTTTCTCCAACACTTTCTCAGGTGTATTGGGATTTGCTTTGTATTGTGCTACCACCTGATCCTTGGTTGGCAGCAAGGCAGCTTCTAAACGAGTCAGGACAAACATTGGAATAATGACATCGCGATACTTATCTGCTCGATAAGCTCCTCTAAGAGTGTTAGCAATAGACCAAACCGTATTGACATCATTAGAAATTTGGATGTCATTTGCTTGGAATAGTGGTAATTTTTCTTTGAAATTAGACATTTACTTCCCCTGTTTTTATTATTAACAATTCTCTTCATTATACCACAAAATACGAGTTATAAAGCGTATTCAAGGGTAAAGATCGAAGTTCATATACTAAATTTCTTTACTGAGTTTTTGTCTTTTGTACTAGGGCTTCTGTCATTTTCCAAAGATTTTATCTTCAATTGGCTATCTAAAATTTCTAAAATAAAAAAGCCTACTTCGCAGTAGACTTAGTAATGATCTTTGAAAGACAAGAAAGCCACGCTAGCTCCATCCATCATATAAATCAAGCGATTTTCTGCATCAATACGACGTGACCAGGCTCCTTGGTAGTCATACTTGAGTGGTTCTGGCTTACCTATTCCTGTAAATGGATCACGTTGAATATCCTTGATTAGTTTGTTGATTCTTTTTAGGGTTTTCTTATCCTGAGTTTGCCAGTAGCAATAATCTTCCCAGGCATCTTCTGTAAACTTGAGCAGCATTTCTTACTCCTCAATAACATGGATCTGAGTACTTCCAGCACGAACTTGAGCCATTCCTCGCAAAACCTTATCAGATAGTTCCTTGTTTTGAGCAATTCTCAAAGTTTCCTGAATACTGTCCCATTCGCTCCTTGAAAGAACTACAATGTCCTCGTCTGGATTTTTATTGATCACCGTCAAAGGCTCAAATTCATCATTGACCTTCTTCATGTAGTCTTTTAAATGATTTCGGAATGTTGAGTAAAGAACTGCTTCCATAACCATACCTCGTTTTACCTCTTTTCCACTATTATACACAAAAAGAAAGAAATTGTCAGGAACTTGTACAAGATTTTCTTTTCCATCTATTTATACTCAATGAAAATCAAAGAGCAAACTAGGAAACTAGTCGCAGGCTGCTCAAAACACCGTTTTGAGGTTGTGGATAGAACTGACGAAGTCAGTAACCATACCTACGGCAAGGCGATGTTGACGTGGTTTGAAGAGATTTTCGAAGAGTATTATTCGTAAAAAATCTCAAAAAGCCTACTTTTCAGTAGACTTAGTTTGTTTCTATTCTAATCGGCACTCTTCCAAATTCTGCTCTGCTATACTTGGATTTCCTAGTTGGTAAATTCGGTCTGCATTTTGGGTCATAGCATCCCAAGGTTCTTTGCCAATTCTGCTGACTAGATGGATCTGCCCTTTCAGAGACTTGAGATGTTCTCTGCCTTTTTTTGGTAAAGCCAAGGACATGGATGGCTTCTGGCAAGTCACTTTCTCTGGCCTGCACCAAGATATAAGTCAAGAGGCGTCTGACACGCGCCTTGGTATAACGCTTGGTCGCAACCGCTTCGACCAATTCTTCCACAGAGTGTGCCGTCTTGATGGTATCCTTGATGCGCACAGCCATTTCTTGATTGACCTGATAAATGGTAGTTAGGTCAGGATTGGACAAGATTTGATAGCGGAGCAAAGGAAAATAGTCTTCCCAGATCACCTTACTTGCCTGCTCAAATAGGGCAACAGAAGGCATAAAGCGTTCTAAGAAATCTTTTTCTGATTGATGCTGACGCAGAGCTGTCGCCGAGGCAAAGTCCACATCCTTGTCCACTGAATGATAACCTGCCCCCTGACGCTGAATCGGATGGAGTTTGATATTGCGTCCTGCAACCGCCTTGGCATAGGCCAGAGCAAGGACATGATTGGGCGTATTGCCTGAAAAATCAAGACCTGCAAATTCCTTCCACATGGCCTGGGTCTTCTGGGGATAGGAAAGGGAATCAGGCAGATTTTCCACAAATTTCTCCATCTCAGCACCTTGTTCTGTGTATAAGTCAGCGATTTTCTGGTAATCTAGAACTTCCTCCGTCCCAAATGCTAGAGTATCAATGCCCAACCGAGCCAAGATATCCACAGCTCCTTGACCGAAGAAATCCGCAGCCTGAACACTGACTAAAAATGGCAATTCCACTACCAGATCCGCTCCATTTTCCAGCGCCATCTGGGCCCGTGTCCACTTGTCCACGATAGCAGGCTCCCCACGCTGCATAAATTCCCAGACATAGCCACGATTTTCAGTCCCTCAGCCTGCTCCAGCAGGTATTTGTGGCCATTATGAAAAGGATTGAACTCCGCGATAATACCTGTGATGGTCATAGACTTCTCCTAGATAAAGGGAGCCAAAATAGACCCCCTTCATTTTTAATTCTTTTCTTCAGATTCACGTAATAATTCTAGCACATTAACAGTTGGCAAAACTATCGCTTCCTTACTATCTAAGCTTGATAACATTGACACAAAACTTCTTAAATAAGGATATATGATCGACGTACCATTAATAGCTAAAAATTTACTTGGATTTTCATCTCCGATTTTATCTATATTGATTTCAAAATAACCGGCTAATTTTATAAATAACTCTCTGTTGTTCTCTATATCTAAAATTTTTGAACTTAGAACAACTTTCCCTTCCTTTTTAGATTCTGTAGTTCCTATATTTAAATCTAAATTTAAAGCTTTTTCATCAGCTGATATGTCAACATGTCTTAATAATTTAATTTCTTCTATTTCATATTTTTTTGTAAATATATAACTGGTTTTTCCATTTATATCACTCTTTTCATTAAGCTACTAACTTGTCACTTGATATTTTATTCAAGTTAGAAATTGAATAAGTAGTTCTGGTAAATGATTTTTTCACATCCATATTGTTAGCACCTATTTTACTTATTTGGGTAGAAGAGTTATTAAATGAATAAGAAACTCCTTGATTAATTTCAAATAATAAACCATCTGATATATCATATTCTTCAACATAGTAATAATGATTAGATTCTTTGTCAACACGTTCAATAAAATCATTTAAAAGCTTATCATCATTCTTTAAAGCTTCTAAAAACTGTCTCAATTTCTCTTTTTGTGTCATGATTCTATCTCCTTATACTCCACACATTCTGTCTTTGTTATTATATCAGAGTTTCCTTCTTTAAGACAATAAATAATCTTTATAAATGGAGTTATTCTTGTTCCCTCTAAAATTTTAGGTATAGGTTTTTTACGGGAATAATACTTCCCAGCTTCTTTTACTATTTTACAATTATTCTCTTTGCAATACTCATCAATAATTTTTCCTATTCTTCTATCTTTACCATCCTTATTTTTCATTATTTGCGCTAAATTTTCTACTAGCTCAATAGTTTCCGAATCAGTTAAATCTAGTAATTCATTCTCTTCATCATAAGTTAAATAAATTTTTGCAATCTTAATATTTGATGGATTTTCACCATGTTTTTTCTTTTGATCATACCAATAACGAGCATTAGACATGTTATCCCAAAAATACATTCCTGCTCCAGCCCAAAAATCATCTTGCTCATGACTACTTATTACTAATTCTCTACGTTCAACCAAAGACATGATTTTTTTGCTACTATTGCAATGATAACAAGCTGTTGTTGAATTCCTATTCATATTTTTCCCTACGCTTTAAAATACATTATAGCATAAAATATCAAAAATTGATACTTACTCCTACTTCTGCGCGACAAAAAACCAACGGGTGCTAGTTTCTGTTGGCTCCTTGTCCTCAAAGTCCGCATAAAGTTTGAAGGATTTGAAACCAGCCTGTTCCAGCAAAATATCATAGGTCAGAACCTCATAAGTTCTCTCCTCATGCACTTCATCGTGGCGACTAAAGGAACCGTCCGCTTCCTTGATAAAGAAGGTCAACTCATGCACGATGGAGTGAGGAGCTTCGTCCTCATAGGTGTCCCAGAGCATGGCGAAGTCTTCCGCATTTTCATGGTAGGAATAGCCTGGAAAAACTTCATCCGTCTGGTAAGTCGAATGCACATCAAAAATGAAAACCCCATCTTCATTGAGGGCATTATACACTTCCTTAAAGACGTCCCCTACTTCCACCTCATCCTGCATGTAGCAGATTGAGTCCGAGTAACACGTGACAAAATCATATTGACCTGCCTTGGACAAATCCAGCATATTGCCTTCAATAAAATCAATCTTTTGCTTGGCGGAAGCAGCTCTCTTCTCAGCAATCTTCAGCATATCCGCGCTCAAGTCAAGTCCAGTCACATCAAAACCAGCCTGAGAGAAGCGCACCGATTGAATTCCTGTCCCACAAGCCAATTCCAAGAGTTTCTTTCTCTCCTTGGTCTTAAGCAAATGACGTAGCGAAATCCGTCCATTTATCGTATAAACTATCATCCATGACCGCATCATAGACCGCCGCAAAGGTTTCATAAGTTACCATAATCATGATACAAAGAGCCTCCATGGCAAACACCACTCGCTCTTTACCTTTCCATCAATTTCTTCTAAAATAAGCAAATAAAACCCAGTTGACTGCAACTGAGTTCGTCTTCTAAGCAAGAGTTTCTGAAATATCTACTGAGTCTGCCTCATGCCATAGCTTCTCTAGGTTATAGTGGGCACGCATTTCTTCTGAGAAGATATGCACAACGACAGCACCAAGGTCCAGCAAGACCCAGCCTCCAGCTGCATCGCCTTCAACATGGCTACCTTTAAAGCCTGCATCGGCTACTTTTTCACGGATATTATCAGCGATAGCGTCCAACTGACGGCTATTCATCGAGCTAGTGATGACAAAGTAGTCCGTCACACTAGTCAAATCTTGTACATCAAGTGCGAGGATATTCTCCGCACGTTTCTCATCAGCCGCTTTCACGACTAGTTCTAGTAATTCTTTTTCGTTCATTTAGTCCTCTTTTAAAAAATATTTTTATAATCTAGGACATCTGCAAAGCGATCCTCCCAAATGTCCTCATAAAATTCATTTATCGTTTCTGCTGGAATGTCATCCCCATCAAAGGTTGTGACAGCACCTTCTGGAATAATAAGCTGATAGCCATATTCAAAGGCAACCTTGACAGAGGTATCCACACAATATTCTGTCTGCATACCACATAAAACTAATTTTTCAATCCCCTGTTTATCCAAGTATTCTTTTAAACCAGTTTCTTTGAAAATACTGTTATACTTCTTCTGAAAGACCTTTTCATTAGGTTTTCGACTTAAAAGCGCAGATAACTGCCAATCTTCTGATGTTTGAGCTTCAGAGTTCTCAATATGTTGAACATAAATAATTTCTATATTCTTGCTTCTAGCCTGGTTTTGTAAATAAGAAATTTTTTCCAATAGACTTTTTGTCTGGAACCCAGTTTCCACTAAAATATTCTGAACATCAATGATTATAAAAGCCGTCTTCATTTAGTCCTCTTTCAAATAGTGCACAAAGGCGTTATAGGTTTCAAGGGTTTGGGGATAGATGGGAAATCCCTGATGAGCTAGATACTCCACGGTACGAGCTGTTTCGTAGGCCACCGCCTTATTGAGCGATAGCTCAGCAATCTCACGTGCCACATCCACTCCAGGAAATGCCCGATTGTGCTCGATATAGTCTGCGACATAGATAACCTTATCTAAATCGGTCATCTGACCAGCTCCGACTGTATGGATTTCAATGGCTCTCAGGATTTCCGAATCATGCAAATTCAAATCTTCCTGAATCTTGTAGATGCCAACCATACCATGCCAGACATTATTGCCCCAGTTTTTGAGGTCAGGGTCTAGCTGATAACGGTCAATCAAATCCAAAAATTCCTGATCTGACAGCTTCTTAGCGTAGTCATGAAGAAGGCCTGCTAATCCTGCTTTCTCGACATCTACTCCAAATCGTTGGGCTAGTTCTATGGCTGCACGCTCCACACCCAAGCAATGGGTTAAGCGTTTTTCAGGCAGAAGCTCTGCCATTTTTTCCAACAAAACCTCACGGGAGCAGTTGATATAGTCTTGATAGGCCATCAGTAGAGCCCCTCCTTCTCGATATAGTCTAGCACTGGCTGAGGTAGGAGAAAATTAGGTTTCCGACCTTGAGCAATAAAGTCACGCACCATGCTGGACGAGATATCCATGAGAGGCACATCCACCCAGATAACTGGGTAAGAAGTCCCTGCCTTGTAGCGTGGGCGCTGAACCCCCACAAACTGAACCATGTCAACCAGCTCATCAATTCGATACCACTTAGGTAGATAGTCCACCATGTCGGCCCCGATGATAAAGTAATAATCCATATCTGGATTCTTCTCTGTCAAAATCTTCATGGTATCGTAAGTGTAGGAAATGCCCTTGCGCTCCAACTCGATGGTTTCAATGGCTAGGCCTTCAATCCCCTCAATCGCCAATTCAAGCATCTTGAGACGATGGTGCTCAGGGATGGTTTCCTTTTTATCTACATGAGGAGGTTGGTATTCAGGCATAAGCAGAACTTGATCTAGTCCCAACTGCTGGTGCACTTGATCTGCAACAATGAGATGGGCATTGTGAACAGGGTTAAAATTTCCCCCTAAAATCCCGACTTGTTTGCGTTTTTTCTCCTTGATTTCTGGCTCCAACTCTACCTTGGTAAAGGGAGTCAATAGTTCGATTGCCATAGGCTAGTCTCCTTTATTTCTCTGTAAAAACAGTTATTTGGAGTATCGTTTTTAGATTTCTTTGACTTTTTTAGAAATCTTGCGATTTTCTTTCTTGCTGGATTGTTTAAACAAGATTAAGATGCGTCCGATTTTTTGGACTGTATCCACACCGATTTCTTCTTCCAAATTTCAGCTACTTCGTGGATGTTTTCATCTGTGTTTTGTAAAAGAGTAACCTTGATCAATTCACGGGCGTCAAGTGCCTGACGGACGCTGGTTTTGATTTGGTCGTTGAGTCCATTTTTTCCGATTTGGATGATGGGTTTGAGGGTGTGTGCCTGACTGTTGAGGAAGGCACGTTGTTTTGATGTTAATGACATAATTTCTTTAAAAGAGTTTCTTTTTATACTTTTCTGAAGTGGTGACGGACGTCAGCAAAGTCCTTTGGACTTTCATGACTAAAATTTGAGCCTAAGGTCTCAAATTTTCCGCAGTTGGTACAATCACTTGTACCAACTGACACCACAGCGAAGAGCATTCGCTATAGGCTCGCACGAATTTAGACAACCCTTTCCTTTCTGTGTTTAAATAATTGCTTTTCGTGTGACGACGGCGACACCTTCTGGTGCCCAGACGGCGACTTTGGCGGTGCCTATTACGCGAATCCAGCCGAGTCCAGAGATGACTAGGTCAGTCTTGTCCTTAATGTTAAATACATGTTGGACTAATTTTGGAAAATCTTCTTTTTCCTTGCTATTTGGTGGGGTTAAAAGGGTTCCGAGATGCTTGTCGTAAAATGCACTAGCGCCTTCTAGCTTGGTACGATGGAGTTTGAGTTCATTGTCAAAGAAAGCAGTAAATCCTTGTTTTTCTCCTGCAATGAAGTCAAATCGTCCCAGGCCGCCTAGAAACAGGGTTTGTTCAGGATTGAGCTGATAGGTTTTAGGCTTAATTTCCTTTTTAGGGCTGACATACTTTAGGTTTTTAGCCGTCAAGTAATGGGCCATCTGGTGGCGGTGGATGATCCCCGGCGTATCGTAGATATAAGATCCGTCGTCAAGCGGAATCTCTATTTTATCCAATGTTGTCCCTGGGAAGCGCGAAGTCGTAATGACATTCTGGTCACCCGTAATTTCTTGGATAATAGCATTGATAAGAGTTGATTTTCCAACGTTGGTTACACCGACCACATAGACATCACGGCCCTTACGGTAGTGTTCAATCTTGTCAATGACTTCCTTAATGGCATGCTTGTTTTGGGCCGAAGTTAGGACGACATCGACTGGACGAAGACCTTCTTCGTGGGCACGTTCCATAAGCCACTGGCTAATCTTGCCCGGCTTAACTGACTTGGGCAGGATATCTTTTTTATTTCCAACCAAGAGGACATCATTGCCCGAGACAAAACGTGGCAAGCCTGGGATAACAGAGCCATTAAAATCAAAGATATCAATGACATTGACCACTAAGGCATCACTGTCTCCTACCTCGTGCAAGAGCTTGAGGAAATCATCGTCCGTCAACTGGACATCCGTGATTTCATTGTAGTGGCGGAGACGGAAACAGCGTTGACAATAGACTTCGCCAGTCTCCAAACCTTTTTCAAGTGCCGACTGAGGAGTAAAACCAAGACCAGCCTTGTCTGTCGTCTGAATGGTTGCTCCACAACCAATACAGAGAATTTCTTCCATAGTTAAATTCCTTTTTTATATGTAATCGGTCCGTACGTTTCAGTGATTTTTCGCATCACACGGCGCTCACGAGCTCGGTTAATTTGAGTTTTGATCGAGTCATGTTGGACCAAGGGTTTGACTAAAATCGAACGAATGCCAGCACGGTGGGCTGCTCGAATATCTGTCATGAGCTGGTCGCCAACCATGACCACTTCACTTTTCTCATAGTGAAATTCCTTCATAGCACGGTCAATCCCAAATGTGAAGGGCTTCAGAGCCCAATAAACGTAGTCAATCCCAAATTTCTCAACTGCGCGTTGAACTCGTTTTTTGGTATTATTTGAGACCACGATGATGCGAATGCCCGCGTCCCGAAGATCATGTAGCCATTGCTTCATCTCTGGTGTCCCGTCAGGATTATTCCAAGCAATGAGGGTATTATCCAAATCGACCAAAACAGCCTTGATTCCCTGCGCCTGCAGGCTTGGGACTGTCAGATCATAGACTGCTTCCACAGCAAAATCTGGCATATAGTTTTCAATAGCCATTCTGGCTCCTTTTCTTAACTTTTTTTCGCAATTTTCCTTAGCAACAATGATAGGACAATCCACAACCCAGCACTGGCCAAACTAATGTAGAGCCAAGCATGGGGCTCATCTGTTAATGGCAAGGGAACATTCATTCCGAAAAAGCCTGTCACTACTGCCAAAACAGCTAGCAAGACTGAAATGATAGTCAAGGTTGTCAAATTATCATTCAGATTATTGTTTAGGATGTTGTTGTAAGATGCTGATAGTTGTTGGAGGACTTGAGAAATCAAGTCTGTCATGGATACCAGCTGATGAGCCTCAATCATGGCGTCATCAAACTGCTCTCTCTCAATCTCGTTAAAACTACGATAGAGGGCATGCCCTTGGATATGTTCTAACAACATGCGATTTTGCTTGGCAGCCGCAGTAAGATAAACCATACCAGTCTCCAAGTCGGAAAGGGCAAAGAGGTTTTTCTTGGTCGTCCGCTGGCGCAAGAGGCCATTGACCTCGTCCTTGCTCTTGTCCATCTGCTCGATGACAGGGTAGTAGGCATTGCTGATGATTTCCAGACTGGCAAAGAGAAACTTGTAAATCGAAAGCGTGTCATGGCTATCCAGATAACGGGTCATCTGTTCAATGACATAGGCGTTCTTGGTATTACTAATGGTAATCAGGCGACGATGTTCCACAATAAAGGTCATGGGAAAGGCTTCATAGTATGCCTTATCCTTTTTCAAGTTCAAGACATTGTAGATAAAGGTCACAGTCCCATTTTCACGATGATAATCCATGTGGGCGCGCTCATTTCTATCCAATGCGTATTCAATAGTTTCCTTGTCCAAACCGTAGATTTCAGAAAGATCCTCTAGTTTTTTCAACTTGTCCAAATCTAGGTTAATCCAGGTACAACCATTGCCCAACTGTTTTTCTAAAAACATCTTCTCTCCTTTACCAAACTCTTTCTATTATACCATAAATCTGCTAAAATTTCAGGCTTGGTCTGTCCGAGAGAAATTGCTGACAACAGTGATATTCCGATTGGGAACGAAGTGCAGAACCTGGTTTTCTCCTCTGAGTTGCGTTGTTCGAATGCCGACGCTGACGACCTTGCCCGATACAGTAATAGGACCATTTGTCAGAACGACCTCATCTCCCACATCCAGTTGACGTTCAAAGAGGATGAAAAAGCCATTGATGACATCAGACAGAAAACCTTGGGCTCCCATCCCAATAGCCACCCCAGCAATCCCAGCCCCTGCCAGCAAACTAGAAACTGGCAAACCTAAAATAGACAAGATACAGTAAAGTAAAAAGAAATAAAGGGTATAATTAAACACATTCTCTAATAAACGTGAAATAGTTTTTTGACGCCCGACATCATGACGAGACATTTTTAGAGAAGGTTTAACAATTCTCTGCACCATGGTATGGAGCAATTTCTTAGCTATATAAAAGATCAAAAATAAGAATAAAAGAGAAAGTAGTTTGGTTAAGATATTCTCGATAATCGCTGTAATATCAAGCTTATTGAGATAGGTTTGAATAAATTCTTGCATAGAAAACTCCTTTCATTTATTATACCATACTTTCATAAAGTGTCATTCTCCATAAATATTCAAAAATAATTTCAAAAATAGACAGAAAATTCTTGATTTTAGTTCATATTTATACTATAATCATAAACATTACACAACAAAGGAGATTGTTATGAAAAAATTCATTCATGCTTGGAATAAGGCAAGCTTGATCAAACGTATTTTGATTGGCATGCTTGTCGGAGGAATCCTTGGACTGACATTTCCTACTGTTTCAGGAATTGGTCTACTCGGAGATCTCTTTGTTGGTGGTCTCAAAGCCATCGCACCGATTCTAGTCTTTGCCCTCGTTGCCAATGCCCTTTCCCAACATCACAAGGGACAAGATAGCAATATGAAAACGGTTATCTTCCTTTATTTAGTGGGAACCTTTGCAGCGGCACTTGTTGCTGTCCTAGCAAGCTTCATTGTCCCTGTTGAGATTACCTTGAATAGTGCCAATACAGAAATTGCACCACCAGATGGAATTGGACAGGTCCTCAGCAACCTCTTGCTCAAACTGGTTGACAATCCAGTCAATGCCCTCGTTACTGCTAACTACATCGGTATCTTATCTTGGGCAGTTGTTTTTCGGTATTGCTATGAGAGAGGCAAGTAAAAAAACAGTAAAGAATTGCTGAAAACCATGGCTGATGTGACTTCTAAGATTGTCGAATGGATCATTAACCTAGCTCCATTTGGAATCCTTGGCCTTGTCTTTAAAAACCATTTCTGATAAGGGAATCGGAAGTCTAGCTAACTATGGAATCTTGCTTGCCCTCTTGGTGACAACCATGTTCTTTTGTGGCCCTAGTAGTCAATCCATTGATTGCCTTTCTCTTTATGAAGAGAAATCCTTATCCCCTCGTTTGGAAATGTTTGCGTGTCAGCGGTGTAACAGCCTTCTTCACTCGTAGTTCTGCACTAACATCCCTGTCAACATGAAACTCTGCCATGACCTTGGACTCAACCCAGATACCTATTCTGTTTCTATCCCACTTGGATCTACTATCAACATGGCCGGAGCAGCCATTACTATTAACGTTTTGACCCTTGCTGCCGTTAACACCCTTGGAATCCCTGTTGACTTCGCCACAGCCTTTGTCCTCAGTGTGGTAGCAGCTATTTCAGCCTGTGGTGCTTCTGGTATTGCCGGTGGTTCCCTCCTTCTTATCCCAGTTGCTTGTAGCCTTTTCGGTATTTCTAACGATATTGCCATGCAAGTTGTTGGGGTTGGATTTGTGATTGGTGTCATCCAAGACTCATGTGAAACAGCCCTCAACTCTTCTACAGACGTCCTCTTTACCGCCGTTGCCGAATACGCAGCAGCCCGTAAAAAATAACTCATAAAGGCAAGCCTGCTCAGGTCTTGTCTTTTACGCTTTTATTCTAACTTACTAGGAAATCCATATGTCTATTAGCCAACGTACGACCAAGCTCATCTTAGCTACCTGTCTTGCCTGCCTTCTTGCTTATTTTCTCAATCTTTCTTCAGCAGTTTCAGCTGGAATTATCGCTCTATTGAGCCTATCCGATACCCGTAGAAGTACCTTAAAACTGGCTCGCAATCGACTCTTTTCCATGCTCCTAGCTCTGGCTATCGGTGTTCTAGCTTTTCACTTGAGCGGATTTCATATCTGGAGCCTTGGCCTCTATCTTGCCTTCTACGTTCCTTTTGCCTACAAGATGGGCTGGGAAATTGGCATCACACCAAGTAGCGTCTTGGTTAGTCATCTCTTGGTGCAAAAGTCAACCTCTCCAGACCTTCTAGTCAATGAATTCCTTCTCTTTGCTATCGGTACTGGATTTGCTTTACTGATCAATCTCTACATGCCTTCACGAGAAGAGGAAATCCATCACTACCACACATTGGTAGAAGAAAAGTTAAAAGATATTCTCCAGCGCTTCAAATATTATTTATCCAGAGGGGATGGACGCAACCGAGCTCAGTTGGTGGAAGAATTAGACACTCTTTTGGAAGAAGCCCTCAAACTAGTCTATCTAGATCACTCAGATCACCTCTTTCACCAGACTGATTACCATATTCACTACTTTGAGATGAGACAGCGACAAAGTCGCATCCTGCGAAACATGGCCCAGCAAATCAACACCTGTCACCTAGCTGCCAGCGAAAGTCTGATTTTGGCTCAGCTCTTTTCAAAAATTGCAGGTCAACTGAGCCAGACAAATCCTGCTTCTGATCTACTAGATGAAATTGAACGCTATCTAGAAGTCTTTCGCAACCGCAGTCTCCCCAAAACAAGAGAAGAATTTGAAACCCGCGCCACCCTTCTTCAACTCCTACGTGAAGCCAAAACCTTCATCCAAGTAAAAGTTGATTTTTACCAAAAATATGGACAGTAAAAAAGAAAACTTCAGACCAATCACAAAAGGTGAATATCTGAAGTTTTCTTTTATTTATAAGTTATCACCATAAAGGTTAATAGTAAAACGAATAAGGCCAAACTCACTAATAAGGTGAGCACCTTTACCAAGGTGTTGCTCTGCCAGTAGCTTGGTTTACCAATATTACTAGTGGCATCCATGGAAAAGAGTTGATTTTGACGAGGTTGTATAGTTACCAATACAATCAAAGCAAGAGATAGGATAATAGCTAAAACAATCAGTATTTCAATCATAGGCCTACCTCAAAATCCCCAGCAAAGTAAAGAGCAAACCAATCAGAATCATCAAACCTAGTAAGAGTGAAAAAGTCTTACTAATCTTTTCCCCTCGGGTTTCTTTTTCCTTCTTGATGGGTTTTTGTTTCAACTCTTCCATGCGACCTTCAACGTCTTTGTAAAACAAATCTTCCTCTGACATATTAGCCTCCTAAAACAGTTTGCATGGTTTCCTGATATCGTACCAAGTCAACATAATTTGCATGTTGGCCTTGCTTTCCAAGTGCCTGACGCATTTGTTCAACATCTGAAAGGGCCAATTTAATGGTCTCAACCAAAGCAGTAACTTCACTACTTTCAAATAGATGGTCTGGAGCGATATAGAGTCTATTATGCACCGTCTGATGAAATCCAAGAATCAAGAGATTATGCTCAAAGGCCTGACGCACTGCCTGTAGCAGCTCATTACTGTGGTTTATATCCAAGTAAATATCCGACAGTTGATAGAGCTCCTGAATCTTCTGTGGACTAGCATTCTGGTAAAGGACCACATTAGGATAGCGAAGCATATCTAAGAGCTTAGAAGACATCTCTGTCACTGCTGCAATACGGAAGGCAACATCAGGCAAGGCTTCTACGATTGCTTCTACTTGCTCAATTTGATCGGAATTGGTCAAGATCAAGGCGTCTCGTCTTAGGAAATTATCACGTTTGAACTGGTAATGATAACCCAAGTGCACAAACTGATCATGGTATTTTTCGTCAGTCAACTCTAAAGCGCGCTCATAAGTCGCCTTGTTAGGAATGATAATCTTCTTAGTACGCACATCATCATTTTCCAAAATCAACTGCATATTGCCTGGAATGGCATCATAGAGAGGTTCCTGCCAAACCAAAACATCTGAGCCAGATTTATCTGGATGATGGAAGGAAACCAAGAAAGGAGTCGCTAGAGTATTAAAGATAAGCTGACTTGTATCTATTTCCAAATCTTGCAAAAAGAAGGTAATAAATTCAACCTTATTGGCAAAGTAACGCATGGACTGACCAGGTAAAGTCAATAAGATATCACCCGTCACATAGTTTTCAAGTAAAACTTCCTTACCATTGACATCTTGGTAAACCGTCATAATCTGCTCACTATCTGCACTATAGGTCGTTGTAGCAAAGCAAGCTCCGAAGCGATTATAATGATCAACCTGGCGTACTCTTCCTTCCAAGTCTTTCCAATCTACCTGCTTAACCAAACGCGCCTGCATTCCATCAGCATAATGAATGACAGCTCTCTCCTCTGTCATATCTTCAATACGAGCAGACTGATTATTTCCTGAGATTTCCCAAAAAGCTGGAACAGGGACTTGGTTAAAATAAAGAGGTTTTCCCTTTTCATATCCTAGATAATAGGTAAAGGAGAAACCAGACCATCAGGCAGAAAACCATCTGCATCGATGACTACTCCAAGTTGAGAAAGACCAGTAGCAACTAGACTTTCATGTAAATCTCGACTTTCCTGACTATAACGATCATAAAGTTCAATCATGGAGCACCTCCTCTACTGTTTTCTTCCACTTTTCTAAAATTTCTTCGGTTAAGAAACCTTCTGCAATCTGGTAAGAATGGGCACGCATAGCTTCCAAACGATTTTCTTGATACAATTGACAAATCTTAGCCGCATAAGCTTGCTTGATTTGATCTTCTACATGGTCAGATGAACTTGGAATCAGATAACCATTTTGCCCATCTTCTATAAAGGTCTGATTTCCATAAGGCACATCAAAACCGATTAGGGGCAGACCTGAGCCAATAGCTTCCATCAAGGTCAAACCAAAACCTTCACTGGTTGAAGCAGTCAAGTAAACCTCATACTGGCTATAAATCTGTGAAAGTTCCGCATGCCCCTTGAGCTGGATATAATTCTCAGCCTGATGATTTGCAATAATGTCTCTAAGCAGAGAATCTTCTCCACCACTACCATAAATATCAAAGGTTAGTTCAGGTATTTCCTTACGAGCCTCAATGACTGCCTTGACCAACCAGTCAATGTGTTTTTCTTTAGCAAGACGTGAAGCGGTAATCAATGAAAATGGCTTACGTTCTTGACTTGGCTCAGTTAAAGCATCAATACTTCCTACAGGAATGGTAACAATCTTTGGTTGGTGCTGGGTGTATTTGGCAAATTGCTCTTGCAACACTTCATTCTGTCTGTCAGTTGACACGATAAAAAAGTCAACCTTATCTGCATTGGTAAACTGGTAATCGTAATAGTTGTTCCAAAGGATGTAATCCTCGTTTGTAGCATTTTCACTATAATGCTCCGCATGAACAACTACCGCTAAATGCGCTACCTGTGCTTCCTCAAAAACGACCTGTCCAATGCCTGTCTCTCTATCAAGAATGACCAAATCAGACTTGTTCAAATTCAAGGATTTCATAAAGGCTCGCATGAAAGCTGGCTTACCATAGAAAATCTTATCCTTGAAACGATAAACTTCTTCCTTCCCTTGATTCATCAAGATATCATAGGCTGGAGTTCCGTCTTCATTGTAGAAAGTTCTTTGGTATAGCACTGCAACATTGTCCTTGGGAGCAAAGTATTCGCTACAATAGCGCGTATAAGAAAAGTAATCCTTTCGAATCAATTTTCCTTTAAACATACTCTGCATGTTGAACTAAGTCCTTATGCTCATCCACCAAATAACAGGTGACAAACTTATCTTGATCAGAAAAGAAGACACGCAAAACCTTGCCATTTTTTTCTCTGTGACTTTCTTCACCACCGAAATAAGCCAGGACATCATCCACTGTCACGCTAGTCGGTGCAATCTTAATATCTGTAAAGTGGTTATAAAGCCAGATCATTTGATCATCATTAAAACCAATATTGGCTGTTAAGTGCTGAATATTATCGGCTAAAATCATATCTGTAAAGATAAACTTAGAGGACAGATTTAATTTCCGAAAAACACCAGCACGGTAGGCTTGGGCGTATTCAACACCGCTACTAGCCCAGCCGATTCCTAAATTTATATTGTAAATTGTCATATTTTCCTCTTTTTATGGGAAATGAGTCATAATCTCACCCCTAGGAGTGACTTCAACCAAGCCCATCAGGAGATTACGCACCATATCCGCACGGATTTGTTCTTTCATAGCTTCAAAGCCCGCGTAGGCTTCTTGATAATACTCTACGATCGGGTTTTTCTGACTAGCAGACTGACTACTGATAGCCATAGATAACTGTTGGAGATAGTCTACCTGCTCTACCCAGTTGTCATCAATAGCCTTGAGCATAGAAAGTCGTAAATACTGTTCATACAGACCATGCTGATCAAGTAATTCTTTCTTTTCAGAAAGTTCTTTATCAATCACCTGCTTCATAAAGCTACGAACTGCGATTTTGTCAGTCACATTTACATAGTCTGGAACTTCTTTAATATGGAAACTAATATTGGTCACAATGAAGTGGAAGAGTAGCTCTCGGCTTTCATAGTCTGAAGAAGTCACTTGATCTATGTAGCTAGCAATGATTTCTTCTACAACATCCTCTAAGTCACGAGAACCATCTATTAGACGATTACGCTCCTTATAAATCATATCCCGTTGAATATTCATACTCTCCGCATATTCTAGTGTCTGACGACGTGCCGAACGTCCAGCACTATCACTAGCATGCTGAGCTCTTTCAACTAATTTCCGATACTTGCGACCCTTAAGAACCTCTGGTTGAGTCATATCTTGAACCTGATAATCTTTATATTTTTTATGCACCCAAGATGGACCAAATTTCTTGATAACATCGTCCTCTAAGGATACAAAAAACTTACTCATACCAGGATCTCCCTGACGACCAGAACGTCCACGAATTTGCAGGTCAATCCGTTGACTTTCCATCCGCTCCGTTCCAATGACAACCAAGCCACCCAGTTCTGCGACTCCTTTACCAAGCTTGATATCAGTCCCACGTCCTGCCATAGAGGTAGCCACTGTCACAGCCCCCATCTGACCTGACTCAGAAATAATCTGAGCCTCACGCGCCGCATTGTTAGCATTTAAAACATTATGGGCAATTCCCTCTCGAAGCAAGAGTGACGAATAAAGCTGAGACATTTCAACTGAGCCTACAAAAACGAGTAAGGGATTCCCCTTAGCATGGTATTCCTTGATGTACTCCAAAGAAGCATACACTTTTTCAGGTAAAGTGACGTATAGATTATCTGGATAGTCAATCCGTTGTCTAGGACGATTGGTTGGAATGCACACTACAGACATATTGTAGGTTTCAATAAACTCTTTTTCTGCAACCTTACCTGTCCCTGTCATTCCAGATATCTTATTGAACATCTTAAAAAGACTCTGATAGGTGATAGAAGCCATAGCCCGCGTCTCTGGAGATAATTTGACATGCTCCTTTGCTTCAATAGCCTGATGAAGACCTCCTTGAAGTTTAGTTTGTTCCAACAAACGACCTGTTCCCTTATCTACCAGTACCATTTCATTACCACGAATGACATAGTCTTTATTTTTTGTAAAGAGTTTATGGGCTCGTATCGCATATACTAAATGACGAGCAAAGACCGCATGTTCTTCCTTATAAAAATGATCTATTCCTAAGAAACTTTCAGCAGCCTTAGCCCCCTTGGTAGTGAGCCAAATCTCATCCTTTTCCTCTTTAAAGATATAGTCCTCCCCTTCTACCAAAGTCGTTACCAGCGTATCAATAATACCGTAGTGATTAGACTGAACACGCGGGGCTCCGGCAATGATAAGAGGTGTCTGAGAGCTGTCCAATAGAATATCATCAATCTCGTCAATAATGACGTAATCAAATGGACGTAAAAATTTTCCTTCCTCATTTGAGGCTAGATTATCATTTAAATAATCAAAACCTAAATTACTATTAGTTGTATAGATGATGTCGGATGCATAAATTCTTTTTCTCTCTTCTGACGTCAGTTCCTCTTTAGGATCATCTGTAAAAGGTACCCCAATTGTCAATCCTAAGAAACGGTAAACTTGTCCCATCTCTTCAGCATCACGTTTGGCTAGATAATTATTGGTGGTAATTAACATGGTTCCTTTTCCTGTTAGGGCATTGAGATAAACAGGCATAGTAGCCGTCAAAGTTTTTCCCTCACCAGTATTCATCTCAGCAACATTTCCCTGATGGATAACAATTCCTCCCATAACTTGGACATCATAGGGAAACATTCCCAACACACGTTTATCCGCTTCACGAACAACTGCAAAAGCTTCTACTAGAAGATCATCTACCGTCTCTCCTTTAGCAAGGCGTTGGCGAAATTCCACTGTCTTTTGCCGCTAATTCTTGGTCAGTTAAGGATTCCATCTTTCCTTTAAGAGCATTAATTTTTTTTAAAATTCTCTTAACTTTCCGAAGTTGGATTTTTGATAAAAAAACCTTTAAACACGATTTAACTCCTCAATAGAAAAAGAATAGAAATCTAAGGACTCAAAACCAGCACTTAGAAGGGAGACTTGATAGGTATAGGTATCATCAGGATAGGTAAAATCAAAGACTTTCATTTTTTTCAATTTTTCTCTTCAAGCACATCTCCATATCTATCAAAAAAGACAACCTTTGTATAAACTCCATTAGTAGGATGACATTCATAATTCATACACAATTGATAATCTTGTTTTCTCTTCAGCAAAGGGAGACTGGGCTGAGTTCTGGAGGCTTGATAGTTTACACTAGAAAACCAAGTTTTTAAGGTTTCTCCTGATGTCACTAAGGGATTATATAGACTAATATGTTTGTCTTCATGATAGGTTACCTTACTACCATACATAAATGTCCCCCCTACTTCTCCCCACTTAATGTCTGTTCTCTGATTGATAATCATTTGTCCAACCTTCCAAAATCTGATTTCAAAATCATACGGTAAAAATGTAGAAACCAAGCAACATTGGTATCTGTATCATCATTATGTCGTCCGTCTGTACCTTTAGATAAAATTTTAGCTCCTGTATAACAAAGATGTTCTACTAACTGATCGTAAGCTTCACTATCCATATCTTCATCCTTCATATAGGAAAGACCAAAAGTTGTCTGGGTAAAATCAGCCTTTTTAAAATCATTCCAAAAACGTTGATCCAAATCTTCCATATGTTGGGAACTAACTCCACCCGTCTGATGTCTCAGAACATCAAATCCTGTATTAAATACTCCTGGCGCCTCTAATCGCCCACGTCTAGCTATAGTTCCAATATTGGCAAGAGGCTTACCTACAATGATAGCATGAGGTTCAAAGGAAGCTCCATAATAAAGGGATGGAAAAGTTCCCATAGAGATGCCTGATAAAATCAAATCTTTAGATGTTAAACCAAGATAATCCAAGTAGTACTGAATTGTTTGCTTCACCTTATTTTCTAATTCATCACTCCCTAAGTAAAAAGCGCCTCCTTGTAGACGGGGATCTGAAAACAAGAGAAAAGGACATCCTAAATTTTTCATCATCCCATATCCCTCGAATCCCTCGGCAGGACGAAAACCGGAAAAATAAACAGCTAGAGGTGGCTTAAAATCACCTGGATGGAAAAAGTAGTTAATTTCATCACGCTTACTATCATGTAGGATATTCCCACCTAAAACAAACTTTCCGAACTGTTTTCGGCTCCAACGCTGGTGAAGATTTCCTAATTGAAGTTTGCCTTCACCACGTCCTTCAATCGATATATATATCAAATAATTAGCCTCTTTACTATCCATAATTATAGCTTTTTCTAAATCAGCTTCTAAATAAACTTCCTCTTCAAAAAATTCATCCACTGAACCATCCCATATCTTGCGAACCACTAGCTGAAATTCACAATTTCCTTGTTTTTCGTACTCTAACCATAGTTCTCTGGGTAAGTTTTTATTAACCATAAAATTATAAGACCAGTATGCTAGTTGTTGAAAATCATCCCCAAAATTCCCTTCTAAGGTTACATGCTCAAATCCTTGATAGGAAATAGAACCTTCAAATGACGGATGAATTTGGATACTAGATGGAAATAATTTATCTCCATATCCTCCACCAAAGAGGGAAGTTGATAAATCATTGATTAATTGCTGGGGATCGGAGAAATCTACAGTCTGAGCACACCGCTTTTTTAAACAATCAAGAATAGCCAAATCTGTCGTTTTATAATCTTGACTATAAAGTAAAGTATAGGGTTCTATATGGTGAATAAATGGCAATAAATCCCTTATATACTGACCATCCTCTATTAAGATAGCCTGAAAACTGGTTATCCCTTCCATTTCCATCATTTTACGAAGGGCTAACGGTGAATTGGGACAGAAATAATACCAATCCATATTTTCAGGAATTTCGTAATGGTGAGCCCAATTATCAATCCCTATCTGTAGGATTTTATAGTCCTTTGACATCTGTAACCTCCTCAATCCACTGATGTAATTTATCTAAGAAACGTTGACCAGTATGTTCCTTAATTTTATCAATAGAATAAACCAAGGCCTGATTCCATTCTTTTAGTCTGTCTGTATAGTAGCTTGCAGCCTTTGAAAACTCTGTCACATCTGAAATCAAATAACCATTTTTCAAATGTTCCACATAGACGGTTTCAACCAGATTAATTTGAGGAATTCCCGCACTGATACCTGCTATTTGAGTATAGAGGTGTGGTTGTTTATTGAGATCCACAATCAAACGAACAAACTCGAGTGTCTTAATCAAATCCAATTCATCATTCATATTGACAAATTGAAAACGCAGTTCTTGCTCCTGGTTTTCTTCTAAAGGATTTTCTGCCCCACCGTAGTCTATTCCTTTTTCTAAACTATCAGTATGGATTTGTTCTTGAATGATTTCATTGACAAGTGATTCCACTTCTTCCATTTGGTTCTGACTAGCAGAAAAGGCCCCAAACATGACTTCTGTATTTTTAGTTTCAGCAATAAATGATAAGACCTGAAATAAGGCTTGTCTATCAATTCCTTCTGAAAAATCTAATTGATAATAAATAATCGATTCTTTTCTAGTCTGACTTCTTCCCAGTCGTAAACGTGTATCAAAAGGAGAGAGATGATGAAATTTATCCGATAGGTTAGGATATAGTTCCTGCAAGAGTTGTAAACTATCCTCTCTATCCACTAGGACTAGGTCTGCTTGTTCAAATGATGAAGCTAAATCTTTAAAACTAGCTTGAGCGTTCCGATTAATGAAAAGACTCAAAATTTTAGCAGTATCACTTGGTAAACAACTGAAGAGAAATTGATCATGATGAGGATGAGAAGGGATGATGAAAATATCCTGTTTTTCCTGTTTTATTTGTAAATATTTATCAAAATATTCTGCGATCAATTGACTTATATCCGCGTAGTGAAGCTGTTTAAAACGATAGCCAAATATTGGATTTACCTCTACTCGTCCTCCCTCGTTTAAAAGCTCTCTAAAACGCCAGATGCCTTTTGGATCTAAATAGTCTTGATATGTAGGCTGTCCATTATCAAAATAAATGACACTTGATACAAACCCACGATCATCCATAATATAGTGCTTACTTATCTGACCATTGTTATCAAAATATTGGATATCACTGATAAATCCTTCTACGCCATGTTCTACCTTTGCATACTTTACCATTTTTTTGAACTACTATTGCAAATGGACTATACAGAAACTGGCAATCACTATCCCACTCTATATCTCTGAGATTAAGAACCTGGGTGTGTATATCATGCAAGTCTTGCATATCATCAAAGATAGAATAGACTTCTGTCTCTAAAACACCATGTCTATGTAAAAAATAACGTAAATGTGGCTGATAGGACAAGACTAATAAACGAGATTGTATCTCTTGCCTTTGAAAAAGCCTAATTTGATTGAAAGTATCATCAAATTCAAGTTTAAAGTGAGAATAATACCATGGAGTCATATCCTCGTGCCATTGACGGCCTGAACCATACCAAGCTGGAATAAAATAATACATAAAAGCCTCCTAAATCAAGGGTTTATAGGTTTCATTTAGTCTCAAAGCCTTCATTTCATCTTTAATTGTAAAAATCATACCACCAAACATCATAAATAAGCCTGGAATCATAGTAATCCTCAACAATTTTTCATCAGATAAAACAAATAACATTGGAGTACCCGCCATCAACACATTAAAAGTTCCCCCTATAATCGAAAAGCGCAACACCAATCGATTAATAAATCGACTTGTTTCCTCACCTGGATAAACTCCATATATATACTCTCCAGATTTCTTCATCTGATCGGATATCTGATCACCACTCAAATTGACAAAAGCAAAAGCAATACTAAATAAAAAAATCATAGCAATATATGAATAAATCCATAACGGTTTTCCAACTCCGTACTGAGCAGATATGTCAGAGAAGACGGAAGTCTGAGGAAAAAGGGTTTGTAATAGTAAAAAAATATAGGTAGGTAAACTTAAAAAACTCATAACATACATAAACGGCATACCACCAGCGGGATTTAACATTATTTCAAAATAGGAATAGCGCTTAAACCGACTACGTAAGCCAATCTTATGAACGGGTATACGATAACGCGCTCTATACATGAGCACCATCATATAAGTTAATACAATACTGCTCAATACAATAAGTAGCATTATTCCCGTAGAAATTCGAACAAGCTGAAATGTACTTAAAATATCTTGTGGAATATTTAAAACAATACTAGCTAATAAATAACTATAGAACCACCTACTCCAAGTTGAGCATTTAAATCTGATAACCACACTAGAAAGAAAGCCCCTGCTATTAGTAGCATGGTATTCATTATAGTCACCAATATGGATGAATAGAGATGTTGTATCGGTAAATTCAATGAAAGCGCTAAAGATTGAATCAAGGCAATGACTAATGTTAAATACATCTTTCTTCTATCTTGAACTTCTACTGCCCCTGAAGAAATATTTAATTTCTTAGAAAAAGATAACAGCTGCCATAGAATCATTGATGACATCCATGGCGACAGTCCTATAGAGAACAGAGAGAGGCTTCTCAGATTCCCTCCTAGAAGTGCGGTTGAGAAAGCTAAATAGGCCGTTGAGCCACCTAAAAAATCTCTACTATTCAAGTCAACAAAAGGAAGAGTAATTCGGCTTCCTAATATATAGATAAACAACAGAAACAAAGTTGTTAGTCCTTTTTTTACTGCCATCGATGAGTAAATTTTTTTCACGAAATACTCCTTTATTAAATCTTAGTTTCAATCTTTCCACTTATATACATACACTTAATTGCTACTTGCTTTTATATTGTTATGATAAGGTCATCTTTTTAGTAATACAATCAGAACCATTCAAAACACTTTATTTCTTATTTGTTCAACAGATTCAAATATTCCGTATAACGTTTAAAAATATCTGTATCTTCCAAACCAGCCTCTTTTGCTTGCTGGTAGCGCATTTGAAGATTACTTAAAATATTTTTCTTTTCTTCTGTTACATTCCAATCCTTCATAGCATAAATTGCCATACGTTCTGTCAAACATTCAAATACATCTATCAATAACTTTTCATTGATATTCCCACTAATACTATCCAATCCCACTCTATAATTATAAAGTGATTTATGAATATAGGTAGAATGGTAAGATTCCGCAAATAGTCTATAATTAGTTCTTGTATCTTCAATATTCTTCCCTTTAGGAAAAGAAATACATTTAAATAATCTACGAGAAAACAGAATCCCCCAACTTGTTGTAAAAGATAAATCTTTACGTTCTAAGAAAGGTAATTGTTGAATCAATTCCTCTCCAATATAATTTCTCTCGTAATAATCATCAAAGAAATGTATCAAATAAACGTTTTGTTCATTATGAAATTCTTTATAATTGGAGACAACAACTTCTGAATCATTCAGTAAAGCTGCTTTATATAAATCCTCTACATAAGTTGGATCAATCCAATCATCTGAATCTATAAAGGATATAAATTCACCTTGGGAATGTATAATTCCTACATTTCGAGCATCTGATAAGTCCCCATTCTCTCTTTCAAAATAATGAAAACGACGATCTCTATTGACAAATTCCTGGCAAATTTCCTTGGAACCATCCGATGAACCATAATTAATTAGCAAAATCTCTATATTTGAATAGGTCTGTTTAGTAATACTATCTAAACACAAACCTAGATAGTTTGCAACATTATAAATTGGGACAATTAAACTGATTAATGGCTGTGGATAAGTGACCCTATTTTCAAATTCTGAAACTATTGTTTCATAATTTTTTATCGCATCTGAATATGGAAACTGCTCTATTCTAAGTGAAACGAGATATTTAAGTTTCTCTAAATAGTAAAAGGTTGCAATTCCCTGACTTTCTGCGCTTTTCAATATCTGTTCATGAATTTGAATCTCCTGCAAAGCTAGTGATTCAGTAAAATTAAGGGTTATATTTGTTCCGTGCTGACGATAAATATAAGTTGCTTCCTTCACATAAATAATGCTTTGCATTTTTAAATAAAGATTGAAAAAGAAATATAAGTCCTCTCCGTAGTTAATACTTTCATCAAATTTCTGACTTTCAAGAAGTTCTCTTTTAAAGAGCTTAGAAGCGATACAGTGAAAATCATGGTTTAATTTTCCTAGTTTAGGAAATTCTTCCAAAAAAACATCACGATTCCGTTTCCCAATTCTTAAAAATTCTTCTTCCTGACTTGAATAAACTCTCAGATAAAATTTTCCATCCAAATAGTAGGATTTGTAGCTTGAAATAGCCACATCCGCATTATTTTCTCTAAGAGCATTATATAGAACTTCTAAATAGTTAAACTCAACCCAGTCATCTGAATCAATAAAAGTAATGTACGCCCCCTCCGAACGTTCGAGTTCTAGATTACGAGCAGAAGACACTCCGCCATTTTCCTTTTCAATATAGCGAAACGACTATCACGTTCTGCATACTCCTGACAGATTATTCCCGATGAATCTGTTGAACCATCGTTTACAAGTAACACTTCAAAATTAGTATAACTTTGATTGATTATGCTATCTAAACACTGAGGTAAATAATCTTCTTTATTATAGATAGGAACTATAATACTAATTAATTCATTATTCATATTTCCTCCATTTTCGCTAAACTTATATATTATAATTTATAAAACGAAAGTCATTTGATAAATTCCCTACTCAAAAATCCTATTCATCTAGGCATCTACTTTTATAAATTAATAGATAGATAATTCTCCATCAAATAGAATCCCAAAATTTGGAATATTAGACCATCTATCATCCAATCTTATTTTTATTTCCCAAGCTCTTCATCAATTCAATCATTTCGTCAGGTCTATCTACAGAAAAAATACCATCGTAAATACTATCATCTGAGGATTTCCTAGTATTATCAAACGTAAAAATTTTTCTTCCTCTATCTCTAGCTTTAGACAAAACATCGAACACCTCAGCTCCATGGTTAATATCTAGATATACAGTCGAATCATCTAACATCCAATCAATTCTATTGTGAATAATACTTTGATACAGTGTCACATTTCTATATACTGATAACTTGGTCAAGTCAGAAGCACAATATACTGGCGCTCCAATGTGGAAATGCCATTCTGGTAAAGACTTTATTAAATATTCTAAATGCTCTACTTCTAAAACCCATGTCAGAATACAAGCACTCTTCTTAGACTGGCTAGCACGTTCATAATAATTTAGATTAAATTTTCTAGATATAATTTCTGTCCAATCTAAATCTCTATAAGCCCACCACAATTCTCGTAGTCTCGATATACTATATGTATTCCAAGGCTTATCATGACTAGCATAGTGAACAATTGCAGGTGGATTATCATCCAAACGTTCACATTCTTGACCAAGACGATAAATATCAACACCAACCATATAATTATATGTTTCATCTAATGCTAACCAGTTATCCTCAAAGTAAATATTTAAAATACTCTGATCCCCAAGATGAACAGCTTGATTCTTCTCTGCAGCTAATTCCAATAAACGATTAACTATGGAATGTTCTTTCCATTTTGCAACATCCATTAGCAAAACTCCAGAATTAAATCCAGATTTTCGTCCCTCATAGGCATAAACATCATCAACGGCTCCAATATAATGTCCTTTAAAATCTATTTTAAAGAGAGAGGTTAGATCACCTGTTACAATGATATCTGAATCCAGATACAATGCCCTATCAGAATCAACTACTTCTGTCGCAAAAAATCTAAAGTATGAAGCGTAATTTAAATGTGGTCCTGTTTTATAACCTTCAAAAAGTTCTTTATCCAAGTGTACATTGTGAATAGTGGAATTCACAACTTCCATTTTTCTTCCCAATAATTTGAACCATTCAGGAGCTATATCACTATTTAAAATATAAAAATCAACTTCTGTATTATGACAAAGAATCGATTTAATTGTTGTCTCTAATTGAACTAAATAAGCATTATCTGCTGCTAAGACAATTGATTTTCTCATGACTTTCCTTTCATAAAATTCTTGATCTTTTCTACCATTTCAGCAGGCCTATCATGGTGACAAATTCCAACATAAGACTCTTCAGGTATAGTCAAACAACGTGTATTATCAAAAGTCAGCATCGGCTTTTCACATTTTTTCACTAAATCATAGACATACATTAATTTCTCATCATGATTCAAATCTAAATAAATATCTACCTCTTTTAAACGTTTCTCTATTAACAAAGGAAAATCATTAGGATAAAGAGTGACATTATTAAATTTTGATAATCTCAACAGTTCATTTGCCATAAAAGTATGGGCAGTAATGTAAAAATGTACTTCTGGCAATTGTTCAACTAGATAATCAATTTTTTCTACACACCAAGAATTAGTTAAATTCATACAAGTTAATTTTGGTTTATGAATATCTGCAGAATAAAAAACATCCTTTTCTTTCCAGCTAGATACTATATAGCTCCATTCCATGAAAGAGTATCTCCACCACTCTTCTCTCAGACGCCCTACAGAAAATTGATTCCACGGCTTGTCTTGAGAAATATAGTGTAAAATTTTAGGAAGCGGATTAATTGATTTTTCCAAAATCCAAGCATGCCCTTGTTCTGCCGCCCCTCTATCAAATCCTATTTGGTAATTAAAAGTTTCATTAATTTCAATATAGGAATCAAAGAACAACATATTTAAAATAGATTGATCTCCTTCTCCCACATTTTCATGCTCTTTTTCTGTCAAATCAATTAATTTTTGACGAATATTTTCAGCCTGCCATTTTTTATTATTTATTAATAATACTCCGGCATTAAAACCAATTCCAGCACCAAAACAAGAACGAGTTGCAGCTAAATAATTTTCACCTAAATCCAACTCAAACAATTCTTCCAAATCATCTGTTACCAGTAAATCACTGTCTAAATATAAAACTTTATCTTCTGTTACAAAATTTGGAATATAATAACGAGCAAATGTCATATGATTGATATGTGGCAGTTTATTTGACCAGTTCATTTGAAACTGTGGTCCAATTAACTTACAATCAATCAAATCTCCTCCCATCTCTTGAATATACATTCTTAATCTACTGAACCATTCTTGAGGAATGTCCTTGTTTAGTACATAAATTTTTAAACGACTATTGTGTCTACAGATTGATTTCATAGCCGTTTCGATTTGTCTAATATATGCATAATCTCCCGCAAATACTACTGCCCGTTTGGTATTTTCCATTTTAAATCCTTATCATTTATTCTAACTAACATTATTTGTTGCATTACATAAACCAAACCAGATAGATTCTCTCCAAAATTTTAATTTAATATCTTTGCAACAATTTGACTATTATAGGTTTCATCCTCAATGAACTCAATATCTTGATCAAAATTATACTCTGCTGTATGTTTATGTGAAAACTTAACCTTGGTTTTAGCCCCCATCTTCATCCACTCATATTCTGAATCGATATGACCGATATCCAATACCTGATGACCTTTTCGACTTAAATGATAAGCTAAAGCTTTAGCTGTAGGACCTAACATACATAAAATCAAGCGACCAGCCGCATGTTTTTCAATTTCTTGTTCAATTTCATGAACTCTAGAAAAAGCACTATGAGAAGGACAAATAATCCGGTTAATAGAATTGGCCTCATCAAATAAATCATTCCCTACACCTGAACGCGAAGTCGCACCTTCGACTATCAGTAAATCACGGTTTTTCCAGATACTTTTCAATTTTTCAAATTGAGCTTTAGCTTGACTCTTGTCTTCAAAATCGATATAAGGGCGAGATACAAAGGTTGAGCCATACCATGAATTACTACATAGTTCTCTGTAAAAATCCATATAATGATCCATGTGATCTTTCCAAAATGGAATTGCCCAAGATGTAAACCTGAAACGATCTGTAAAGGCATCAGGAAGGCACACAACTAATTCTTCTCTACTTTCCTGTCCGATGATATCTCTCATAGTCGAGACCAACTCTTCATCATAATCCTGGTATGGAATCGAATGCCCTGCAAGCATATTAATTTCTCCATCCCCAAAACGAACCAAAGAAGACTTGTTCCCAATAATATAATCTAAGGTTTCATCTATCCCTTTTACTTGAATCGGATCCAGCTGTTTCCCCTAGAATTTCATTATTTATTAATTTCTGTAAATCAGCCAACATTCTTTCAGGATGTTCACTTGAATACAATCTTTGACCATTATTCCCATTTTGAGATTTATAAAAAGCTAGTATCGGTTTAGATAGACGAGTCATTTCTTCAACAATATCAGCCGTTGAACTCACCAAATTGATATCTAAGTATGCATCCATATTTTCCTTCAATTCTTCTAACTTATCTCTAGAAATTGCTGGATAAAGTTGAATATTAGGATATCGATTAGATAAATCATATAATTTTGCCCCCATAGCTGTCCAAGCAGCAACTTGAAAAACAACATTAGGTAAGCGTTCAGCCAAGTAATCCAGTTGTTCAATATCCTGAGAAGCAGTAAACGTTAAACAAGTTAAACTAGGGAGTTGTCGAAAGCAGGTAAGATGTCCATTTTTCTTAATATCTTTGATTGCATCAATCATAGAGGCGATTCCCCCATTTTCAAAAACGATTTGTCCTAAATCTCCGTGCTGAGTCGATTGAAAAGCTAATAGCGTTTTTTCTTGTTCTTTCAAAGATTTTAAAAAGTTCTCGTCTGCACTACCATGATTGATATCCAAATAAAGATTTGTTGACTGTTTCAGCTTATCTAATACAGGAGGAACAATCTGTGGATGCAATCTCACATTATCATGCACAGCTAATTTTGTTAGTTTATCTCCCATATCCGTCCAAGCAACAATATGAAATACCACCTCTGGTAGAGCTGTAACTAGCTCTTCTATCCCTTCTAAATCTTGGGAATTTGTCAAAGTTAAACAAGAAAATTCCTTGTCTAGAGGCGATGGCAGTTCAAACTCTCCTAAATGATGTTGTAAGATTTTAGTCCACTCTAAATCATGAAATTCCCACCATAAATCACGATAACGATTGGCTATTAAGGTTGACCAAGGTTTTCTATAGGACACAAAATGTATGATACTAGGTGATACTAATTCATTAAAATAGTTTTCCCATTTATTATAAAAAGCAGTTACATCATGACCTACTTGAAGGTTGTACCCTCTATCTAGCTCTAACCATCTATTAGAGCAAACTTGATTCAGAATCGTTTGATCACCGTTAAAATTTTCAAATTTCCCTTCATCCACTTCTTTTAATGTAACTATTGATTGTTCAATTAGTCGCTCTTTTAATTTCTCTTGACGCCATTTTTTGTTATTGATCAGCATCACTCCTGCATTAAATGTGACACCATCCGTATCCCAAGCAGCTGCTAATAAATATTCATAAAAGTCAATCTCAAATAATGGTTCCAAAGATTGATTTACAATTAAATCACTGTCCAAATATAAAACTTTATCCTCAGAAATATAATCTGGTATAAAGTATCTGGCATAAGTCATTGGACTTATATACTCCCGAGTTTCCCAACTTTGAAATACAGCTTGCTCTGGCAACTTTACATCAATAATATCACTACCTAACATACGAGCAATTTTTCGTGGTTTGCGAAACCAATCTGGCATAATATCTTGATTTAAAATATAAATCTTAACGTCTCTATTGTGGTATAGAATAGATTTTATGGTTGTTTCTAACTGCGTGGTGTAATTACGATCACCAGCTAATACAATTGTTTTATTCATCTCATTCCCTTAATCAATTCCCAAGTGATAGATTGCATCTACCAATAACTTTTTAGTGAAATAACCCTCTTTTAGCAAATAACTAAAGGTCTTTATCCGATTCGTCATTTCTTGATATTCTTGTAGATTCATTTTATCAACTATCTCATGAGCTTCTTCCAGACTATTCACCACAAAGCCCAAGCCTTGATCTACTATAAATTTAGCAGTTGATAAGCTACTCGGTACAATGACTGGGATGCCAGCTGTTAGATAGGTACTAACCTTATGAGATATATTCAGAGTGTAATATTGGTTACTTTCTCCATCATTTTGATGAGTTCCCCAGACAAGACCAAATCCACCTTTTGATAATTCTAGTAACAATTCCTCATCTTTTTTCCATCCCTCAATGCTAAGATTTTTAGCACTAGAACTAGCCTCCCCTTTATTTGAAAATACTCTTAAAAGCGTATCTTGGCACCAATTTTGCAAGTCTGGGAAACGCTCTAAACTTCCAGCAAAAAAGAGTTCTTTTTTAAAAGTTGGGGTATATAAGGATAAATCATGAGGATGATCCCACATCCCTTGAATGAGAATTTTCTTGGTTGTCAAGCCTTCTTCAATCAGGCGTTCTTTCATCTGTTCGGATGGAACAATCAAAACATCCGATAGATTATACATATACATATATTCTTTCATGAGGTAATAGTTACTATCAAACATGAGAGGAACAACATCATGGATAAAGCAAATAATTTTCACCTGCATATCCTTCAGCTTATCAAACAAGACTCGATCAAACTCAAAGCCATTCCAAGTAGGAGACTGAAAGACTAAGATATCACCAATAGAAATACTGGCCATAATCCCATCCAGACGCTTATTCATTTCAGAAGGGCTATCTGAACCAATATTGTAAAAATAAATACCAACCTCTCTAAACCCCAGTTGACTGGCTATTTTTTGTACAGCATTTTGAGCTAGAATGACGGTACTATCACCAGCCATGCCGTATAAATTCGTTAAATGTAGTTTCATACTGTATTATCTCATTTTTTATTACTATCTACGGAAGTAAAGACAATTTTTCCATCATTCTTCTATAAATCTCCGTAAGTTGCATATTTTGTTCTTCTAATTTTGCTATTACTCTTTGTAATCTATTTTTATAAATCAAAATATGATTGGTCAAGTCATAATTCAAACTTGCTAAAATAGCGAGCTTCTCTTCCCTAGCCTCGATTTCATCATATATACGCTTTTCACTCCATATATTTGATAAAGTACCAGATAAACCAATACGGTACCAATAAATATAACTGTTTAAATAGACAACCCGTGAAGCCTTTAGGAGTACTTTCCACGTCCAGTAAGTATCTTCCGCAATTTTTCCTAAAGGAAATGGCAAATTTTCTAATAGCTCTCTCTTGAATAATTTCAAATAAGCTACAGTCCAATTCCCAGTTTTCATTTCTTCGACACCTTCTCTATCTATGATTTCTTTTCCGTCTATCACTTCAAGAGAATCATCTGGATTAGAATCATAAAACAAATATTGGCAACGTGATTCATCGTAACAATTATAACGTCCGATACTAATATCCGCATTCTCTTTTTTCAATGCATCATATAACAGTTGTAAAGCATCATTTTCCAACCAATCATCAGAATCTACAAAAGTAAGATAGGAACCTTTTGATTGTCTTATTCCATAATTACGTGCGTCTGATAGGCCTCCATTTTCTTTTTCAAAGTAACGAAAACGAGAATCTTTAGCAACATATTCTCTACAAATGTCAGCAGAATTATCTGGTGAACCATCGTTTATCAATAAACACTCAAAATTCCGATATGTTTGGTTCATAATACTATCCAGGCACTGTCTCAAATAATTTTCAACATTGTAGATTGGAACTATAATACTAATTAATTCATTATCCATATAATTATTACCTTAAATATTTATTTTTTACTCTTACAAGTAACTTCCCTTCATTATGAACTATACTATTCGTCGAAACATTATTGCAAATAAGATAACCTGCTCCAATAGTCACTCCTTTTAAAATTGTAATATCACTTCCTATCCAGCAATCTCTTACAACTCTAATCTGGACAATCGTTCACTGCCACTACTTATTTCTCTTAATACCTAAATCACTTGATAAAATTCATGCAAGTATTTATTCTATTTAGCAAAGTATTAAAAGGAAGATATAGGTTGCACTTTACATCTTTCCATGATAATAAAAATCACGTTTTATTTGATACCTTTTAAAAAATCCACCATGTCCTGAGGTTTATCATGTAAAAATATGTGATCCACATGATACGGATTAGCTACATTATCAAATGTTAGAATTGTTTTCTTAGCCTCTTGAACCCATTCTAAAACATCAGGAAATTTAAATTCATGATTAATATCTAAATAAACATCACATTCTTCAATCATTTTCTTGCACATCCACCTCATGACAGTTGGATGTAACTTAATATTCTCATAACTAGCTAAACTTCTAAGAATTTCTCCCATTTCTGTAAAAGTTAAAACATGAATTTCATAATCAGGTAAATTTTTAGATAAATAATCAATTTGTTCCAATTGCTGACTACCTGTAATTACCAATGCTTGATGTTTATATTCTTTTACAACTAATTGTTCCTGACTATTAATTTGAGCCCATTCTAATTGACTATATTGCCACCAAACTTCTCGTAAACGACCAACTGAATAAGTGTTCCACGGTTTATCAGCGGATAGATAATGTATAATAGCAGGGAGTGGAGACAATGGTAAATCAAAAATAAAATATTGTCCTCTGTTATCAGCGACCTGGTCATACCCAATCTGAAAATTATAAATGTCATCTAACAGTACATAATTTTTACCTATTACGATATTCAAAACAGTTTGATCTGCCTCTGGTAAATGTTCATGCTCACTTTCAGTAATATCGATTAGTTTCTGCTGAATTGAATTTTCCTTCCAATAAGCATTATTAATCAATAGGACCCCCGCATTAAATCTATCTTCTAGACCATAGATTACTTTAGCTGCAGCTAAAGGTTTATTAGTTAAATCTATAGAAAACAACTCTGTCAAATCACGAGTAACTACCAAGTCACAATCTAGGTATAAAACAATATCTTCTGAAACAAAACTTGGAATAAAATAACGAGCATAAGTCATAAAATTAATATGCTGTCCTACTGGAGGTAGCCTCCAACTTTGCATATTACCTTGAAACATCTTGATATCTACTATATCACTATTGCGATATGACATTTTTTCCCTGGTAGAAATAAACCATTCTTGTGGAATATCCTGATTAAAAATATAAACTTTGATATCGCTATTATGATAACAAATAGATTTCAAAGTTGTTTCAATCTGACGAATATAACCATAATCTCCTGCAAGTACAATTGCTCTTTTATTCATTTATCACTCCTACATCTTTATTTCAATCGATATCCTGTTTGAAAATAAATATCATAAAATTATCTAAGATAAATAGTGCCAAATTCGATCTCAACTTTTCCATTGCGGTTATTAAACTTATTTAATCAAACTTACATACAGCATAAGTAACAATCGAAGATCCAATTAAACTAATATCCAGACACTTATTCAACAACAAGAAAATTTTCTAAAAATTTTTTTATTTCTGTCACCATTCCATTTGCATCTTCTTGTCGAAAAACTTTACTAAATCCACTTGAATCATGATTAGTATTCTCAAAAGCATAAACAGGCTTATTCTGTTCTATTGCTCTATTAACAATACCATCCACCTCTCCCCAATGGTTAATATCTAAATAAATATCTGATTTCTTCAACAAGTCCTCAATAATATCATCATGATGAACATTTGTGTATATATTCACGTTCTCATAACGATTGAAACTTTCAAGATAATCCGAAATATTTGTTTTAGCCGCTATATGAAAAGCTACCTCTGGCAGATTCTGAACAAGATAGTCTAAATTTTCTAAAGTGTCTGAAGCTGTTAAAGTAAAAACATGAAACTGGTGTTGTTTCCTTGGAATGATTTTCAAATCCTCTTGAGAAGTAACGATAGAATTAGCTGGTATATCTTTATAAATTAAGGCATTTGCTCCAATTATGACATTATCTCCAATCGTCACTCCTTTTAAAATGACGACATTAGTTCCAATCCAACAATTTTTTCCTATCGTTATTTTGTCAGCAGTAAATCGAATTTTTTCGATATGGTAATTTGAGTATTTATGATTATGGTCAAAAATCCTTACCCCATCTCCAAACATGGTATCCCTACCAATTTCAATTTCTTTACCACAACGAATCGTACAATGGTCATTAAAGAAAACTCTATTTCCTAGTGTTAATTTAGCATTATTAGCTACTTCTAAACTTACAAATGAACGAAATGTAACATCTGTTCCTAATTCAATAGTACTGGTGGGGGAAATCTCTATATGATGAAAATCTCCTAATAACTTTACAGAATCTTTAAAATCCATGTTTTTCTTCCACTTCTCTTAATTTCTCAATCATTTCTTGAACTTGTTCTACTTTGTAGGTTATCTGTCCAACTTCACGATATTTTGTATTTTCAAAAGCTAAAATTAACTTTCCTCTTTCTGAAAATTGATCTAACATTTCCTCTGTTTTTTCACCATGATTAATGTCTAAAAGCACCTGACTAGTCTCAATTAATTCTTGATCTAGTTCTACTAAATAATTAATCCCAGCATAAACAGTTACATTTGGATAAACCAACAATTGTTTCAAACGATCACTGACCATCACTCTAGCCGCAATCTTAAATTGAATATTAGGCAAGGATTGAATCAATGTATCAATTTGTTCAATATGATCTGAAGACGTATAAATTAAACAAGTAAGAGGTTCTCTGATAGGATAGATATGTGATTTTTGTAGTGGGTGTAAATGATGATTCTTTCCTAACTCTGTCCATTCAAGACCATGATAATACCACCAAACATCACGATAGGTCTGCGCAGCTAAATCAAACCACGGCTTTCTATGTGAGAGATAGTGGATAATACCAGGATAATCTTGACCTGCTGGTAACTCATAGTCTGTAAATTGCTTATGAATCACAACATGGTTATTATCAAATTCCATCTCTATCCATCTATTTTCAAAGAGCATATTTAAAATACTTTGATCCGCTTGATCCACTTTATCGTGCCACTCATTTGTCAAATCTATCAAGCGTTGAGACATGTTTTCTTGTTTCCACAAACGATTGTTGATTAGTAGAACACCCGCATTGAACATTTCCCTGCCATAGTATACTCTTCCTCCATAATCTCGAACAGCTGCTAATGGATAGTCTTGCAAATCTGTTTCAAACAAGTTATCCAAATTTTTAGTTACAACCAAATCACAGTCTAAATAAAGAGCCTTATCTTCTTTGACGAAATCAGATATAAAATAACGCAAAAATACTGTGTAACTAATATCTGTTTTATAACGCGAAATTTGCTCAGACGTAACCCGACAATTGATAATCTCTGAGTCATATCTTTCCAATCGCTTGTTTAATTGTTTAAACCATTCATTAGGAAAATCACTATTAATCAGATAAAAGCGAATCGAGCGATTATGGTAACAGATAGACTTAATAGTCGTCACAACCTGCTCGACATAGGCATGGTTTGCTGCCAAGACAATTGCTTTCTTAAACTCTTGATTTTGAGTCTGAAGCAAATCTAATAACATCTTCTTCTCTTTTATCTGATCTAACACATGAGAATCTGTTATTCCTCTGTTATTACTTTCAAAAGTTATATGATTTAAAATAGATTTATAAGCATGTATATGTTCTGACATTGGATAACCCAACGTTGACAATAATGCCAATCTATCTTCTATAGCGTATATGCAATCTCTAACCCATTTTTCATCCCAAGTATTTGAAATACTTCCACTCCTAACTCTGTAAATATAAGAAGCTTTATTAATATAAACAATACTTTTGGAAGCTAATAGTATTTTTAAATTAAATACGGCATCTTCAGTCACTCTTCCTACTGGAAAACGAAAATTAGAAATAATTTCTTTTCTATAAATTTTTCCCCAAGCAACTATCAATGCTGAATTTAATAATCTATTAGAATCATTTAAACAATCCACTATAGAGACATTGTCATAAAGTTTCTCAAAATAATTTCCAGATATATGAAAATAGAAATTTGAATCAGACTCATTAAACTTACAATAATTTCCAACTGCAATATCTGCCTGATACTCAATTAATTTATTATATAGAACTTCTACATAATCCGACTCAACCCAATCATCTGAATCAATAAAAGTTACATAGGAACCAGTCATTTTGTCCAGACCTACATTTCTCGCATCTGATAAACCACCATTTTCTTTTTCAATGTAAATAATCCGATTATCTTTTTGTGCATACTCTTGACAAATTATCCCCGAATTATCTGTAGAGCCATCATTGATAACGATAATTTCAAGATTTTTATAAGTTTGGTTAATTAAACTATCCAAACATTTATCTAGATAATGTTCAACATTATAAACTGGCACAATTACCGTAATTTTTTCATTCATGAGCTCGTTCTCCTTTCCTACTATTATAACATTTTTTTGCTATTGTTTAAGCTATTAAGGAATTTCCAAGTTAAAAAAATATATTTATTTCATTGATAGAATCGTCCATACAGTATTAAATTATAATTAAACTAAAAATTGTATAATAACGCAAAAATATAAGTTGAATAATTTAAAATATTTAGCGTTATAATCTTACTGCAGTTACACAATAACATTTTCGAATGATCAATCCTAAAGATAAATTTTTAATTCATCTCAGACATCTAAAAAATGACTCGTCTATATGCATATCAAGTATCTTTTAGGAATTTATTGATATAACTAGCCTTATTATTTTAGAATAGCTATCTAATAAACGTAAAAAAGCGACCCACATCAAAAATTAGATAACATTCTAATTTTTGAGTATAGGTCACTTTTTATATCTAAAAACATCCACCAAAATAGAGAAAAATCAATTTATAAAATGTGTTTTACTAACCTTCAAAATATTTAGCTACAATTGCTTTTTTGACCAAAATTTGTTGATAAGATTCCACATCTCCATGTTTAAGAGTTTCTTCTTCATGAATAGATAATCGCCATTTATAAGCTTGAATTTCTCTATCTAATAACTCCTGAGGAGCTCCAATTAATTGGAGAATAGTCATACGTTCTTCAATACTCTTTAAGGGATATACATCTGCAAGATTGACTGTCCTTGTAACACTTGTAGAACGTTTTCTATGGATATAAATAGCCTTATTCATAAAAGCAATTTTATCTGCCTGAAGATAAACTTTATAAGTTGTGAAATCATCCTCTACACTTTTATCTGTTGGATATACAATATCCTTAAACAGCTCTGTCTTGTATAACTTCGCCCACGGAACTGTGAAGCATTGACTGAAATTATACTTACTGTCATATTGATGGTTAAACCATTCAAATGGCGTATAAGTCTGTTCAAAATAACCATCTGCTCCTACATGAATCAAAAAACTAGCTTGATCATCCAAAAATTGAATAAAGTTTCCGATTGCAATATCTGCATCTGTTTTTTTCAATAAATCATAAAGATTTTGGATATGATCCAACTCCAACCAGTCATCATTATCTACAAAAACGATATAATCCCCAGTTACAACTTCCAAGGCACGATTGCGGCTAGAAGAAACTCCACCGTTTCTTTTATGATAGACTTTAACACGTTCATCTTGATTTTGATAACGTTGACAGATTGCTGCTGAACCATCTGTTGAGCCATCATTAATCAAAATAATTTCAAGATTTTGATAGGTTTGTTGAACGATACTATCCAAACATTTTTCAAGATATAGTTCTGACATATAAACAGGAACGATAACACTAATTTTTTCCATCATTTCAATCATATACTCCTTTTCTGATGCATTATATAAAAACAAAGTCAATTCTAGTACAGTGCGCATTATTTAAGATATATCCTAAATCAATTCTAATATTTCTGATAACAGATTAATCACATTTAACTTCCCCAGCATTTGGTAAGTATTCTTTTATAAATCCTGATATATCCTTACTCATGATTTTATCCAATCGTTCAGAAATAATGTCTTCTGGCCAATTCCACCACGCAATTTCTAACATCTGTTCACGAAAAGTAGGTTCTGCTATACGATAACGAATCACTTTGGCTGGATTGCCTCCTACAACAGCATATGGTTCTACATCCTTGGTCACTAGAGCCCCTGCTGCTATGACTGCACCATCTCCAATAGTTACCCCAGCCATGATTTGAGCATTGTTTCCAATCCAAACATCATTACCAACTCGAGTTGGACTTTTCAAAATATGATCATCAGTCATCTGCAATGACTCATCCGTGTAAAACACCTCTAAACTCTTGAATGGATAAGTTGTAATCAACTCTAAATCATGATTTGCAGTTATAAATTGAACATTATGACCAATAGAACAATAATCACCAATTATAACCTGACCTCCGTGGTCATAGTCAATTAATTGTGGAATGCCATACGTATGCTTCCCTACCATTAAGGATCCGTAATCAATCAAATAACGACAAGTATATTTTGTCAGGTAATCAAATAAGTCCGAACGCGAATCGTATATTCGTATTTCTAAGGGAATCGTTTCCTGATGTAAACCTTCCCAGTAGGAATGGCCTACTTCTTCATAGCAACACTCAAAAACTGCTGTTAGTTGCTCTGACTTAGAATATAATTTAAGTTTGTGATCTTCTAATTTCCAAAATCGCTCATTATCATGACCTGCTCCACCAATATCTCTAATCTTACCATCAGATAAGAATTGAAAATAACGTTGGTGTTGCTTATTTTTATGTGAAAATAAACAGAATTTTCCAGATAGCAATTAAAACTTCCCCCTCCAACTAAATTGACTATATCTATCAGTCCACCTACAATCTGAGTAAGTAGTCATCTAACGAAAACTTTATACAAATTTAGTGTTATTTAACTTTCATATAGAGACTATATAGTGTTCTCTTGTTATATACATCTTACCACAAATACTCTTATAATAAAAGCAACTTACATAGAAATATCAAGGCTATCCCAGAATTGAAAATTAATAAATTTACATACAATTAACGAATTGGAAAGATAATCATATACGATTCAAAGTCATGCCGATGGAGTTTTATTTCTTCAAGGATATTAATCAACAAGTAAAGTGAGGTCTTAAAGTCTTGTTTACCATAGGCTACAATCGTACAGGAAAAATGCAAATACAACTATCGATCATTAGTGGACATTTACGACGAAATAATGCAAAAAATCCCCTGGATGAGTTTTCATCCAAGGGATTTTTCATAAATCGAAATAACAATACTTTCTATGTATTTTTAATCCGATTATTCTTCATCATCACGTTTACGGCGTTTCGCAAACAGACCTAGACCAGTCACAGCTGCCAAAGCTCCAAGGAGTGCAGATGACTTAGAAGCTTCTGTACCTGTATTTGGCAATTGCTGTCTTGACTTACCTGCTGATTCTGATGGTGTTTCAGAAGATAATGTGTCTGCTGACGCTGATTCTGATGAACTTGTTGAACCTGACTCAGAGACACTTGTGCTGCCTGATTCTGAAGCACTTGTTGATGCTGATTCTGACGCACTTGTTGACGCTGACTCAGATGCCGATGTGCTTGCTGATTCTGACGCACTTGTTGATGCTGACTCAGATGCGCTTGTACTTGCTGATTCTGATGCACTTGTCGACGCTGACTCTGACGCACTTGTTGATGCTGACTCAGATGCGCTTGTACTTGCTGATTCTGATGCACTTGTTGATGCCGATTCAGAAGCTGATGTACTTGCTGATTCTGATGCACTTGTTGACGCTGACTCAGATGCGCTTGTGCTTGCTGATTCTGATGCACTTGTTGATGCTGACTCAGAAGCCGATGTACTTGCTGATTCTGATGCACTTGTTGATGCCGATTCAGAAGCTGATGTGCTTGCTGATTCTGATGCACTTGTTGATGCTGATTCAGAAGCTGATGTACTTGCTGATTCTGATGCACTTGTTGATGCCGATTCAGAAGCTGATGTACTTGCTGACTCTGACGCGCTTGTGCTTGCTGATTCTGATGCACTTGTTGACGCTGATTCTGAGGCGCTTGTGCTTGCTGACTCAGAGGCACTTGTTGACGCTAACTCAGATGCACTTGTTGATGCTGATTCTGAGGCGCTTGTGCTTGCTGATTCTGATGCACTTGTTGATGCTGACTCAGATGCACTTGTTGATGCTGATTCAGATGCGCTTGTGCTTGCTGACTCTGATGCACTTGTTGACGCTGACTCAGATGCCGATGTGCTTGCTGATTCTGACGCACTTGTTGATGCTGACTCAGATGCACTTGTTGACGCTGATTCTGACGCACTTGTTGATGCTGACTCAGAAGCTGATGTACTTGCTGATTCTGACGCACTTGTTGACGCTGATTCAGAAGCTGATGTGCTTGCTGATTCTGATGCACTTGTTGATGCTGACTCAGAGGCACTTGTTGACGCTGATTCTGACGCACTTGTTGATGCTGATTCAGAAGCTGATGTGCTTGCTGATTCTGATGCACTTGTTGATGCTGACTCAGAGGCACTTGTTGACGCTGATTCTGACGCACTTGTTGATGCTGATTCAGAAGCTGATGTGCTTGCTGACTCAGAAGCGCTTGTGCTTGCTGATTCTGACGCACTTGTTGATGCTGATTCAGAAGCTGATGTGCTTGCTGATTCAGAAGCTGATGTGCTTGCTGATTCTGATGCACTTGTTGACGCTGATTCAGAAGCTGATGTACTTGCTGATTCTGATGCACTTGTTGATGCCGATTCAGAAGCTGATGTGCTTGCTGACTCAGAAGCCGATGTACTTGCTGATTCTGACGCACTTGTTGACGCTGATTCAGAAGCTGATGTGCTTGCTGATTCTGATGCACTTGTTGATGCTGACTCAGAAGCGCTTGTGCTTGCTGATTCTGAAGCTGATGTGCTTGCTGACTCAGATGCGCTTGTGCTTGCTGATTCTGAAGCTGATGTGCTTGCTGATTCTGACGCACTTGTTGATGCTGATTCAGAAGCTGATGTGCTTGCTGATTCAGAAGCTGATGTGCTTGCTGATTCTGATGCACTTGTTGATGCTGACTCAGATGCGCTTGTGCTTGCTGATTCTGAAGCTGATGTGCTTGCTGACTCAGATGCGCTTGTGCTTGCTGATTCTGAAGCTGATGTGCTTGCTGACTCAGATGCGCTTGTGCTTGCTGATTCTGACGCACTTGTTGACGCTGATTCTGAAGCTGATGTGCTTGCTGATTCTGACGCACTTGTTGACGCTGATTCAGAAGCTGATGTGCTTGCTGATTCTGACGCACTTGTTGATGCTGACTCAGATGCGCTTGTGCTTGCTGATTCTGATGCACTTGTTGATGCCGATTCAGAAGCTGATGTGCTTGCTGATTCTGACGCACTTGTTGATGCTGATTCAGAAGCTGATGTACTTGCTGACTCAGATGCGCTTGTGCTTGCTGATTCTGACGCACTTGTTGATGCTGATTCAGAAGCTGATGTACTTGCTGACTCAGATGCGCTTGTGCTTGCTGATTCTGACGCACTTGTTGATGCTGATTCAGAAGCTGATGTGCTTGCTGACTCAGAAGCGCTTGTGCTTGCTGATTCTGACGCACTTGTTGATGCTGATTCAGAAGCTGATGTGCTTGCTGATTCTGACGCACTTGTTGACGCTGATTCAGAAGCTGATGTGCTTGCTGATTCAGAAGCTGATGTACTTGCTGACTCTGAGGCACTTGTTAAGGCTGATTCAGAAGCTGATGTGCTTGCTGATTCTGATGCACTTGTTGACGCTGATTCAGAAGCTGATGTACTTGCTGATTCTGATGCACTTGTTGATGCCGATTCAGAAGCTGATGTGCTTGCTGACTCAGAAGCCGATGTACTTGCTGATTCTGACGCACTTGTTGACGCTGATTCAGAAGCTGATGTGCTTGCTGATTCTGATGCACTTGTTGATGCTGACTCAGAAGCGCTTGTGCTTGCTGATTCTGATGCGCTTGTGCTTGCTGACTCAGATGCGCTTGTGCTTGCTGATTCTGAAGCTGATGTGCTTGCTGACTCAGATGCGCTTGTGCTTGCTGATTCTGACGCACTTGTTGATGCTGATTCAGAAGCTGATGTGCTTGCTGACTCAGAAGCGCTTGTGCTTGCTGATTCTGACGCACTTGTTGATGCTGATTCAGAAGCTGATGTGCTTGCTGATTCAGAAGCTGATGTGCTTGCTGATTCTGACGCACTTGTTGATGCCGATTCAGAAGCTGATGTACTTGCTGATTCTGACGCACTTGTTGACGCTGATTCAGAAGCTGATGTGCTTGCTGATTCTGACGCACTTGTTGATGCTGATTCAGAAGCTGATGTGCTTGCTGACTCAGAAGCGCTTGTGCTTGCTGATTCTGACGCACTTGTTGATGCTGATTCAGAAGCTGATGTGCTTGCTGATTCAGAAGCTGATGTGCTTGCTGATTCTGATGCACTTGTTGACGCTGATTCAGAAGCTGATGTACTTGCTGATTCTGATGCACTTGTTGATGCCGATTCAGAAGCTGATGTGCTTGCTGACTCAGAAGCCGATGTACTTGCTGATTCTGACGCACTTGTTGACGCTGATTCAGAAGCTGATGTGCTTGCTGATTCTGATGCACTTGTTGATGCTGACTCAGAAGCGCTTGTGCTTGCTGATTCTGAAGCTGATGTGCTTGCTGACTCAGATGCGCTTGTGCTTGCTGATTCTGAAGCTGATGTGCTTGCTGATTCTGACGCACTTGTTGATGCTGATTCAGAAGCTGATGTGCTTGCTGATTCAGAAGCTGATGTGCTTGCTGATTCTGATGCACTTGTTGATGCTGACTCAGATGCGCTTGTGCTTGCTGATTCTGAAGCTGATGTGCTTGCTGACTCAGATGCGCTTGTGCTTGCTGATTCTGAAGCTGATGTGCTTGCTGACTCAGATGCGCTTGTGCTTGCTGATTCTGACGCACTTGTTGACGCTGATTCTGAAGCTGATGTGCTTGCTGATTCTGACGCACTTGTTGACGCTGATTCAGAAGCTGATGTGCTTGCTGATTCTGACGCACTTGTTGATGCTGACTCAGATGCGCTTGTGCTTGCTGATTCTGATGCACTTGTTGATGCCGATTCAGAAGCTGATGTGCTTGCTGATTCTGACGCACTTGTTGATGCTGATTCAGAAGCTGATGTACTTGCTGACTCAGATGCGCTTGTGCTTGCTGATTCTGACGCACTTGTTGATGCTGATTCAGAAGCTGATGTACTTGCTGACTCAGATGCGCTTGTGCTTGCTGATTCTGACGCACTTGTTGATGCTGATTCAGAAGCTGATGTGCTTGCTGACTCAGAAGCCGATGTACTTGCTGATTCTGATGCACTTGTTGATGCCGATTCAGAAGCTGATGTGCTTGCTGATTCTGACGCACTTGTTGATGCTGATTCAGAAGCTGATGTGCTTGCTGATTCTGACGCACTTGTTGACGCTGATTCAGAAGCTGATGTGCTTGCTGATTCTGACGCACTTGTTGACGCTGATTCAGAAGCTGATGTGCTTGCTGACTCAGAAGCGCTTGTGCTTGCTGATTCTGACGCACTTGTTGATGCTGATTCAGAAGCTGATGTGCTTGCTGACTCAGAAGCGCTTGTTGACGCTGACTCAGAAGCGCTTGTGCTTGCTGATTCTGACGCACTTGTTGATGCTGACTCAGAAGCTGATGTACTTGCTGATTCTGACGCACTTGTTGACGCTGATTCAGAAGCTGATGTGCTTGCTGATTCTGATGCACTTGTTGATGCTGACTCAGAAGCGCTTGTGCTTGCTGATTCTGACGCACTTGTTGATGCTGACTCAGAAGCGCTTGTGCTTGCTGATTCTGACGCACTTGTTGACGCTGATTCAGAAGCTGATGTGCTTGCTGATTCTGACGCACTTGTTGATGCTGACTCAGAGGCGCTTGTGCTTGCTGATTCTGACGCACTTGTTGATGCTGATTCAGAAGCTGATGTGCTTGCTGACTCAGATGCGCTTGTTGACGCTGATTCTGAAGCACTTGTTGATGCTGACTCAGATGCCGATGTGCTTGCTGACTCAGAAGCTGATGTGCTTGCTGATTCTGATGCACTTGTTGACGCTGACTCAGATGCGCTTGTACTTGCTGATTCTGACGCACTTGTTGACGCTGACTCAGATGCCGATGTGCTTGCTGATTCTGACGCACTTGTTGATGCTGATTCAGATGCTGATGTGCTTGCTGATTCTGAAGCACTTGTTGACGCTGACTCAGATGCCGATGTGCTTGCTGACTCAGATGCCGATGTGCTTGCTGATTCTGACGCACTTGTTGATGCTGACTCAGATGCCGATGTGCTTGCTGATTCTGACGCACTTGTTGATGCCGATTCAGAAGCTGATGTGCTTGCTGATTCTGACGCACTTGTTGACGCTGATTCAGAAGCTGATGTGCTTGCTGATTCTGACGCACTTGTTGATGCTGACTCAGATGCCGATGTGCTTGCTGATTCTGATGCACTTGTTGATGCTGACTCAGATGCGCTTGTGCTTGCTGACTCAGATGCCGATGTGCTTGCTGATTCAGATGCGCTTGTTGACGCTGATTCTGAAGCACTTGTTGATGCTGACTCAGATGCCGATGTGCTTGCTGACTCAGAAGCTGATGTGCTTGCTGATTCTGAAGCACTTGTTGACGCTGACTCAGATGCGCTTGTACTTGCTGATTCTGACGCACTTGTTGACGCTGACTCAGATGCCGATGTGCTTGCTGATTCTGACGCACTTGTTGATGCTGATTCAGATGCTGATGTGCTTGCTGATTCTGAAGCACTTGTTGACGCTGACTCAGATGCCGATGTGCTTGCTGACTCAGATGCCGATGTGCTTGCTGATTCTGACGCACTTGTTGATGCTGATTCAGATGCGCTTGTGCTTGCTGACTCAGATGCACTTGTTGACGCTGATTCTGAAGCACTTGTGCTTGCTGATTCAGAAGCCGATGTGCTTGCTGACTCAGATGCACTTGTTGATGCTGATTCAGATGCTGATGTGCTTGCTGATTCTGATGCACTTGTTGATGCTGACTCAGATGCTGATGTGCTTGCTGACTCAGATGCGCTTGTTGACGCTGATTCTGACGCACTTGTTGATGCTGACTCAGATGCTGATGTGCTTGCTGATTCAGAAGCTGATGTGCTTGCTGATTCTGACGCACTTGTTGACGCTGACTCAGATGCCGATGTGCTTGCTGATTCTGACGCACTTGTTGATGCTGACTCAGATGCGCTTGTACTTGCTGATTCTGATGCACTTGTTGACGCTGATTCTGAAGCACTTGTTGATGCTGACTCAGATGCGCTTGTTGACGCTGATTCTGAAGCACTTGTTGATGCTGACTCAGATGCCGATGTGCTTGCTGATTCTGAAGCCGATGTGCTTGCTGACTCAGATGCTGATGTGCTTGCTGACTCAGATGCCGATGTGCTTGCTGACTCAGATGCTGATGTGCTTGCTGACTCAGATGCTGATGTGCTTGCTGACTCAGATGCCGATGTGCTTGCTGACTCAGATGCACTTGTTGAGGCTGACTCAGATGCCGATGTGCTTGCTGATTCTGAAGCACTTGTTGATGCCGATTCAGAAGCTGATGTACTTGCTGACTCAGAAGCCGATGTACTTGCTGATTCTGACGCACTTGTTGATGCTGACTCAGATGCCGATGTGCTTGCTGATTCAGATGCGCTTGTTGACGCTGATTCTGATGCACTTGTTGATGCTGACTCAGATGCCGATGTGCTTGCTGACTCAGAAGCTGATGTGCTTGCTGATTCTGACGCACTTGTTGACGCTGACTCAGATGCGCTTGTTGATGCTGACTCAGATGCTGATGTGCTTGCTGATTCAGATGCTGATGTGCTTGCTGATTCTGACGCACTTGTTGATGCTGACTCAGATGCCGATGTGCTTGCTGACTCAGATGCACTTGTTGACGCTGATTCTGAAGCACTTGTGCTTGCTGATTCAGAAGCCGATGTGCTTGCTGACTCAGATGCACTTGTTGATGCTGATTCAGATGCTGATGTGCTTGCTGATTCTGATGCACTTGTTGATGCTGACTCAGATGCGCTTGTTGACGCTGATTCTGAAGCACTTGTTGATGCTGATTCAGAAGCCGATGTGCTTGCTGACTCAGATGCGCTTGTTGACGCTGATTCTGACGCACTTGTTGATGCTGACTCAGATGCCGATGTGCTTGCTGATTCTGAAGCACTTGTTGACGCTGACTCAGATGCGCTTGTACTTGCTGATTCTGACGCACTTGTTGACGCTGACTCAGATGCCGATGTGCTTGCTGATTCTGAAGCACTTGTTGATGCTGATTCAGATGCTGATGTGCTTGCTGATTCTGATGCACTTGTTGACGCTGACTCAGATGCCGATGTGCTTGCTGACTCAGATGCCGATGTGCTTGCTGATTCTGACGCACTTGTTGATGCTGATTCAGATGCGCTTGTGCTTGCTGACTCAGATGCACTTGTTGACGCTGATTCTGACGCACTTGTGCTTGCTGATTCAGAAGCCGATGTGCTTGCTGACTCAGATGCACTTGTTGATGCTGATTCAGATGCTGATGTGCTTGCTGATTCTGATGCACTTGTTGATGCTGACTCAGATGCTGATGTGCTTGCTGACTCAGATGCGCTTGTTGACGCTGATTCTGACGCACTTGTTGATGCTGACTCAGATGCTGATGTGCTTGCTGATTCAGAAGCTGATGTGCTTGCTGATTCTGACGCACTTGTTGACGCTGACTCAGATGCCGATGTGCTTGCTGATTCTGACGCACTTGTTGATGCTGACTCAGATGCGCTTGTACTTGCTGATTCTGATGCACTTGTTGACGCTGATTCTGAAGCACTTGTTGATGCTGACTCAGATGCCGATGTGCTTGCTGATTCTGACGCACTTGTTGATGCCGATTCAGAAGCTGATGTACTTGCTGACTCAGAAGCCGATGTACTTGCTGATTCTGACGCACTTGTTGATGCTGACTCAGATGCCGATGTGCTTGCTGATTCAGATGCGCTTGTTGACGCTGATTCTGAAGCACTTGTTGATGCTGACTCAGATGCCGATGTGCTTGCTGACTCAGAAGCTGATGTGCTTGCTGATTCTGACGCACTTGTTGATGCTGATTCTGAAGCACTTGTTGACGCTGACTCAGATGCTGATGTGCTTGCTGATTCAGATGCTGATGTGCTTGCTGATTCTGAAGCACTTGTTGAGGCTGACTGACTAGCTGACGTGCTTGCTGATTGGCTCGCACTTGTCGAGGCTGACTTAGACGCGCTCGTTGAGGCACTTTGGCTGGCACTTGTTGAGGCTGACTTAGATGCACTCGTTGAGGCACTTTGGCTGGCACTTGTTGAGGCTGACTTAGATGCACTCGTTGAGGCACTTTGACTCGCACTTGTCGACGCTGACTTAGATGCACTCGTTGAAGCACTTTGGCTGGCACTTGTTGAGGCTGACTTAGATGCACTCGTTGAGGCACTTTGACTCGCACTTGTCGATGCCGACTTAGACGCGCTCGTTGAGGCACTTTGGCTCGCACTTGTTGAGGCTGACTTAGATGCGCTTGTTGAGGCACTTTGACTGGCACTTGTCGACGCTGACTTAGATGCGCTTGTTGAGGCACTTTGACTCGCACTTGTTGACGCTGACTTAGACGCGCTCGTTGAAGCACTTTGACTGGCACTTGTTGACGCTGACTTAGACGCGCTCGTTGAAGCACTTTGACTGGCACTTGTTGACGCTGACTTAGACGCGCTCGTTGATGCACTTTGACTGGCACTTGTTGATGCTGACTTAGACGCGCTCGTTGAGGCACTTTGACTGGCACTTGTCGACGCTGACTTAGACGCGCTCGTTGAAGCACTTTGGCTTGCACTTGTCGACGCTGACTTAGATGCACTCGTTGAGGCACTTTGACTCGCACTTGTCGATGCCGACTTAGACGCGCTCGTTGAGGCACTTTGGCTCGCACTTGTTGAGGCTGACTTAGATGCGCTTGTTGAGGCACTTTGACTGGCACTTGTCGACGCTGACTTAGATGCGCTTGTTGAGGCACTTTGACTCGCACTTGTTGACGCTGACTTAGACGCGCTCGTTGAAGCACTTTGACTGGCACTTGTTGAGGCTGACTTAGATGCACTCGTTGAGGCACTTTGACTGGCACTTGTTGAGGCTGACTTAGATGCACTCGTTGAGGCACTTTGGCTGGCACTTGTTGAGGCTGACTTAGATGCACTCGTTGAGGCACTTTGACTGGCACTTGTTGACGCTGACTTAGACGCGCTCGTTGAAGCACTTTGACTGGCACTTGTTGACGCTGACTTAGACGCGCTCGTTGAAGCACTTTGACTGGCACTTGTTGATGCTGACTTAGACGCACTTGTTGAGGCACTTTGGCTCGCACTTGTCGACGCTGACTTAGATGCACTTGTTGATGCACTTTGGCTGGCACTTGTCGATGCGCTCGTTGAGGCGGACAGCGATTTATACTCTGAATCATCTACCGTAATAGTAACTGGAACTTCATCTGTCGAATCATCTGGATAAGTTACTATAACTGTTCGTGTTAATTTACCATTTTTAACAGGTGAGTTCTCGCCACTCTTCCATTTATAAGTCGTTCTTGTACCTGCTGTTGTTCCTTCAGTTGGCAAATCACGCTTATTAGAAATATAATTCTCTGCCGGTCCCAAATTTGGAACAGTTCCATTTGAAGTCACCTTGACTGTAGGATTTGTTGCTGTCGGAGTGTACTTATCAGACTGCTTGCGGAACTCAATCTGGATATTGGCATTATTGGCAGTTTCATTTTGTCCGTTATTATTCGTTGTGGTAGATTGATCATATCCAGAAATATAACGATTCCAGATGTTACTACTAGCATTGGCACTGACTGACTGACCCTTACCTACATGACCTGAAATAGTTACTTTATACGGATTAGCATCTGTCGCATTGCCATCTTTTCCTAAATTACTTGTCTTATCCGTAAAGTTAATACGTGTTCCATTCGCAGCCTCCACTATAGGAGTACCATCCGTAACTTCGAAATCACGTGACGGACGTTCATTATAGGCATTTTTGTGAACCTTAATCTGGTCCAATCGACCACGGTCATCAGTCAAATTAACATCCACACTGAATTCTTCTTCACGATAAACGATAATCTTACGCGGATTCTCACCATCAATTTTTGCATTAGGTCCAGGAGTTAAGTTTTTAATTGTTGGTCGCTCATTGACTGTAGCTGACTGTGGAATTGGAGTACTACGTGTTTTATCATTGTAGACAATCGTTGCTGTACCATCTGCCTGGACTTCAATATCATCGATACGGTGATCTGCTTTAGCATTTTTGGCATAGATGGCATTCTTGACAGCAGTCTTTTCCTCTCCGGTCAAGTTGTTTTTATTTGCAACAGTTGTCAATTCAGGATTTGTCACTGGAAGACGATCCTTTAGCTCCCCTTGAACAACACCAAACCAAGAACTAATTTTAGAATTCCCTGAAGGATCGACTGCTTTAACTACACGAGAAAATTTATTACCAGACGACCACTGCATATTATCATTGACAGTAACATCCACTGTCTTTGTAGCTGGAGCGGTAGTTAGACTTGTAATATTGTCTACTGCACCACTCCCCCATTTAGTAGAGTTTCCTTCAAAGAAGTCATTCAGAGGCTCTAATTTTTTATTTGAACCTTGCTTATTCAATGTCAATTCTGTTAATTTTCCAAAGTTGTCATTACCAGTGAAAGTAATCTGAATCCTATCTCCAGCATAAAAAAATAAAAACGTCCATCACTATCTGTTTTGGGTGTTTGATTATTTACTTTCACAGTGTAATCAACAGTTGGCTCAGTTGCATCTGTCACATTCGCTTGAACTGTATCAACAGTATTATCACGGTAAGTAAGGGTAATAAGACCTGTATCAGATACCGTAATTTCTTTACGACCTTCAGAGTCCTTCACATAGTCAGTACCTGAGAGGATAGTTTCATTTTTGCTCTTGAAGTTAGCAAGGATTTGAGCTTTCTCAGTTGGACTCAAAGATGCAGGGTTGTTGACTGTAACAGTATCGCCACTTACAGGTTCATTACGCTCGTTAAAACCTTTGATAGTAAACTCGGTAGTCTTTTCATCATACAGACCATCAAGATCTATAACTTTATATTTAAGAGGATAAGTTCCTGGTGTTTTCGGATTCCAAGCAGTACCGTCACGACCAACCGTTCCGCTTATGTGAATATCATAGGAAGTCACACCTCCCGTTTTCTGACCTCTAGTATTATAAGTCCACAAATCCCCTAGTCCTCGTGTTCTAGTACCAGGGTAGTCCGGCGCATTTAAACCTGTAATCCTTTCATTAGATCCAGAAGCCTCGATTCTGTCCATCCCTTTATCATCACGTAATTTTATCGTAAAATCAGTGACTGCATCATCATTATAAAAGGTAAGATTCTTTGGCATCTCAATTGTAGGCGGATTAGATGCCGCACGGCTCTGACCAGCTGCACTTCTATACTGACCTGTCCCACTAGTTGGAACAGTTGAACTGATTGAACCGCTATAATTTCCAGAAGTATCCGCACTTGTAAACGGTTGACTACTTGTAGCAACTTTTGCGTTCAAGCTTGCAGCTTTCGACTGCTTATTTACAGTGGCATGAACTTCAAGCGTTGCTTCTAGGTTTCTTTGTTTATCATGGCGGATATCATAGACATACTCATTTCTTGAACCACCACGTTTCGCCATCTCTTGTCCATTAAAGGTCACACGATTAATCGTTGTATTGGAATCTACATCCGCAATCAGCCCTACATGATGCAAGGCATTGTTAGCGTGCATATTAATACGCCAAACAACTTCATGAGTATTTGGATTATAATTAGTATACGCAATTGAGGCTGTCGTACCATGACTAGAGAATGATGCTCTAGGAGAAGCGCCCCTCTCTATCGCTTGTCCATTACGGCCATCACGTTGACCTGAAGTAGCACGCAAAACTGCATTAGCAATAGAGTTACGAGCTGAAGTTGCCGTTTTAATAACGCTACCAAGATCAGCAGTTGGATCCTTTAATGCTGACTCAATCTCAGTAATGGCAGTTTCCACCTTAAGGATGGCTGCACTTGTATCTGGAAGATCTGCCGCCTTAGCTAAATATTCACCCATTTCAGCTGAAATTTTAGCTAGTTTTTTACGATTTTCTTCATTTTTCTTTGTAGATACTTCTACCGATGACAAGGCACCAGCAGTCACTCCTGCCAAACTTGTTAATTCGGAAGTTTCTCTATCAAACCTGTTGCTGACTTAGCAGAGTCCAAGACAGGTGCAGACAAATTAGAGTTTGGCAAACCTTGACTAACTACTTGATTCTCAGCTGAAGCAGATTCGGATTGTCCAGCAGTTTCAACACTAGCAGTGCTAGTCGCAACCGAACTATCTTCTGAATGAACCATCAACTGACTAGAACTTACAGAAGTAGTTTCTGACACACTTGCAGAAGTACTTGTCGACGCGCTAACAGAGGCAGAAGTACTTGCTGACATACTTGCAGAAGTGCTAGCGCTCACTGATTGGCTGGCAGAAGTCGATTCTGAACTAGACACACTCTCGCTTTCTGAGTGTGACAAGCTTGCCGATTCTTCTGGATTTGCTTTCGAAACAGATCCAAGAACGACTGAGTCATTTGTAGCTAAAACATCCGATGACTCCAATGTCTTTTCAAGAGCAACCGCATCATTGGCATGAACAGTAGTTTGTGTTGCCACTGCTCCGCCTAATACAGCTCCTGTAGCTGCAAGTCCCCTTATAATATCGAGGCCTGTAATTGTATTGTTTGTTTGGTTCTCAACCACTTCGGTCATAACTTGAGTAGTGTCGACACTACCACGGAAAACCTTAAACAAACCAAATAAAGAAGTGGAAGCCCGTAGCCAATGCTTACCGGATTTCACTAACTTATAGCGGGTCACACGATCAGTTTCACGATATTGACCCTCTTGACGTCTGAAAAACATGCTATCTCCTTTTCTAAACTTAGGTTAAGGGTACAATTCACCCAATTCTAAGTTAATCTTTAATATTATAAAAAAAATCTATTTTAAAATCAATAGAAATTAAAAAAAATAATACTATATAATAACGTTTTATGTTTAAAACAAATCTTTTTATAGACAGACTAAACACACACTTAATATATATATATATATATATTGCACCGTTTTTTGTATACTTCTAATTTATTTTACATTGGATAAAAATATAAAATTTTCTATATTCAAACATTCTATTTCATTAATCAATCATACTATTGCCGAATCACAGCGCTAGCTAGAGTTCACTGTTAAATTTCAATATATATTATTTCACTAAGATATTACGTGAGGAAATTGGCAAGAAAACATGTGTCCTCTCAAGTTTTTTCAATACCTAATACTCTTCGAAAATCTCTTCAAACCACGTCAGCTTCACCTTGCCATCCTCAAATACTGTCTGTCGCTAGTTTCCTAGTTTGCTCTTTGATTTTCATTGAGTATAAATGATACATCCTATTCCAAACTTAATTTTTTGATTAGTCTCCTTAGTTACTGAAATTCTTATCTTATAAAAAAAGAACTTTTGCTGAACTACCACTGAAAGTTGAGAAGAACATTATTTTACCAAGTTTTAGTAAGAAAGACAGCCACTCTAACTACCCAAAATTCCGATGAAAAAGCCCACGAACAATAACATTCATGGACTTATTCTAATAATGAGGGATAGCTCAAATGACATATCACTTACCAATTGTTACACTAGGACACGGAGCCTTGCAAATCGATTCCATTTGCCAAACGTAGTTACGATGGAAAAATCCACGAATCGATAATATCCGTGGATTTTTCCTAGTGAAACGTTTAGGTAAGCCGATTGTCACACTACGACACTGAGTTTTACAAATCGATTCCATTTGTAAAACTCAGTTAGTGAGGCAGGCAGGTAGGAAACTTTCTACCAATCACGACGTAAAGTTTTACGAATCGATAATATTCGTAAAACTTTACTAGTGAAGCGCCTAGCCAAGTTCCATAGAAACTTGGCGTTAGTTACTTAGATTGTTATACAATCAAATACATTTACTGAACTACGACACGGAGTTTGGCAAATCGATTCCATTTGTAAAACTCAGTTAGTGAGGCAGTTAGCTAGACTACTTCCTACCAGTTACGACGGAAAAATCCACGAATCAATAATATTCGTGGATTTTTCCTAGTGAAGCGTTTAGGTAAGCCGCCATAGCGGTTACCGTCAAATGACAGCAACTTTATGTTGCTAGTCATTTGTAACGATTTACATCTTCTCTTCCAACTCTACGTCTGGATACTTATCTGCAAACCAGCGAAGGGCAAAGTCATTTTCAAAGAGGAAGACTGGTTGGTCAAAACGGTCTTTGGCCAAGATATTTCGGCTTGATGACATGCGTTCATCTAGGTCCTCAGGCTTGATCCAACGAACGGTCTTTTTACCCATTGGGCTCATGACCACTTCTGCATTGTACTCGCCTTCCATGCGGTGCTTAAAGACTTCAAACTGGAGTTGACCTACAGCCCCTAGCATATACTCGCCTGTTTGGTAATTCTTATAAAGCTGAATGGCACCTTCTTGCACCAATTGCTCGATCCCCTTGTGGAAGGATTTTTGCTTCATTACATTCTTAGCAGAAACTTTCATGAAAATTTCAGGGGTAAAGGTTGGCAGCGGTTCAAATTCAAACTTGTTTTTCCCAACTGTCAAGGTATCCCCAACCTGATAAGTACCTGTATCGTAAACCCCGATGATATCTCCTGCCACGGCATTAGTCACATTCTCACGACTTTCAGCCATAAACTGGGTAACATTAGACAGTTTAGCCCCCTTACCAGTACGAGGCAGGTTTACACTCATACCACGCTCAAATTCACCTGATACGATACGGACAAAGGCAATACGGTCACGGTGACGAGGATCCATGTTGGCTTGGATTTAAAGACAAATCCTGAGAAATCCTTGTCGTAAGGATCCACAATTTCACCGTCTGTTTTCTTGTGACCATGTGGTTCTGGAGCAAACTTGAGGAAGGTTTCAAGGAAGGTCTGCACACCAAAGTTTGTCAGGGCTGAACCAAAGAAGACAGGCGTCAATTCTCCAGCAAGGATAGCTTCCTCTGAGAACTCATTCCCAGCTTCATTTAAAAGTTCAATATCATCCTTGACTTGCTCGTAGAAAGGGTTGCTACCAAAAAGCTTGTCCCCATCTTCTAGACTAGCAAAACGCTCATCACCCTTGTAAAGTTCCAAGCGTTGATTATAGAGGTCATACAAGCCCTCAAAGGCTTTCCCCATCCCGATTGGCCAGTTCATCGGGTAGCTAGCAATGCCCAAGACTTCTTCCAACTCTTGCAAGAGGTCCAGTGGCTCACGTCCGTCACGGTCTAGCTTGTTCATAAAGGTAAAGACTGGAATGCCACGGTGTTTGACAACCTCAAATAATTTCTTGGTTTGAGCCTCGATCCCCTTGGCAGAATCCACCACCATGACCGCAGCATCCACCGCCATCAAGGTACGATAAGTATCTTCTGAGAAATCCTCGTGCCCTGGTGTGTCTAGGATATTTACGCGCTTGCCATCGTAGTCAAACTGCATAACAGATGAAGTAACGGAAATCCCACGTTGTTTCTCTATATCCATCCAATCAGACTTGGCAAAAGTTCCTGTTTTCTTCCCTTTTACCGTACCAGCCTCACGAATCTCGCCCCCAAAGTAGAGCAATTGCTCAGTGATGGTTGTTTTCCCCGCGTCAGGGTGGGAGATGATGGCAAAGGTACGACGTTTCTTAATTTCTTCTTGAATATTCATAAGTTCTCTTTCTTTGATTCTCTATTTTTCTTGTTTCAATAGCTAAGAATGATTTCTACATTGGATTTTACCATTCCTTTCAACACTTCATTATATCGGATTTTAGCATTTTTTTCAATTTCTATTTTATATCAGACACTGCTAAAGTATAATAATTCCACTTGCAATTTTTAAAATAAATGTTACAATGAATATAGAAAAAGGTGTTGCGTCAACAACACCCCACAGAGCCGTTTAAGACGGTGGCTGTAGTTACATAACTAAAAAATAGCTCGTTAACTCTCCAAAGTTAGGACGGCTATTTTTTTGTCTCTTTTACCAATTCAAGGATGAACTTCAGGAGCGTGATAACAAAGTTACCAGCTACAAACATGAGTGTCAAAACCTCAAAGGGTGACAAATCTGGTTACTCCTTTCTACTAAGATTTTACGGGTTCTGCACATAAGCATCACCATCCTTTCGATTTCGTAACCACCGTCTTCACTTCTCTGTTATACCATTGTATCATATAATTTCCCCTTTGAAATCCTCTTTTCAAATTAATCATCATTAAAATACATTCTCTATACATTCTCTAGCCTTCACCTGTCTTTTTTCATCTTTCCCTCCCTTATTTATAGGAAAATATGGTAAAATAGAACAGACTAAAAATCATCATTTCACGAAAGGATGCAAGATGAAAATTACGCAAGAAGAGGTAACACACGTTGCCAATCTTTCAAAATTAAGATTCTCTGAAGAAGAAACTACTGCCTTTGCGACTACCTTGTCTAAAATTGTTGACATGGTTGAATTGCTGGGCGAAGTTGACACAACTGGTGTCGCACCCACTACGACCATGGCTGACCGTAAGACCGTACTCCGCCCTGATGTGGCCGAAGAAGGAACAGATCGTGATCGCTTGTTTAAAAACGTACCTGAAAAAGATAACTACTATATCAAGGTACCAGCTATCCTAGACGATGGAGGAGATGCCTAATGACTTTCAACAATAAAACCATTGAAGACTTGCACAATCTCCTTGTTTCTAAGGAAATTTCTGCAACTGAATTGACCCAAGCTACGCTTGAAGATATCAAGTCTCGCGAGACAGCTATTAACGCTTTTGTTACCATCGCTGAGGAACAGGCTCTTGCTCAAGCCAAAGCCATTGATGAAGCTGGAATTGACGCTGATAATGTCCTTTCAGGAATTCCGCTTGCTGTTAAGGATAATATCTCTACAGACGGTATTCTCACAACTGCAGCCTCAAAAATGCTCTACAACTATGAGCCAATCTTTGATGCGACTGCTGTTACCAATGCAAAGGCTAAGGGAATGATTGTAGTTGGAAAGACCAACATGGACGAATTTGCCATGGGTGGTTCAGGTGAAACTTCACACTATGGTGCCACTAAAAATGCTTGGGACCAAAACAAGGTTCCTGGTGGCTCTTCAAGTGGTTCTGCTGCAGCCGTAGCCTCAGGACACGTCCGCTTATCACTAGGTTCTGACACTGGTGGCTCTATCCGCCAACCAGCTGCCTTCAACGGGATCGTTGGTCTCAAACCAACCTACGGAACGGTTTCTCGTTTCGGTCTCATTGCCTTTGGTAGCTCTCTAGACCAAATTGGACCTTTTGCACCAACTGTTAAGGAAAATGCTCTCTTGCTCAATGCTATTGCTAGCGAAGATGCTAAAGATTCCACTTCTGCTCCTGTCCGCATTGCCGACTTTACTTCAAAAATCGGTCAAGACATCAAGGGCATGAAAATCGCTTTGCCTAAGGAATACCTTGGTGAAGGGATTGACCCAGAGGTTAAGGAAACTATTCTAAATGCTGCTAAGCACTTTGAAAAACTTGGCGCTATCGTCGAAGAAGTCAGCCTTCCTCACTCTAAATACGGTGTGGCAGTTTACTACATCATCGCTTCATCTGAAGCTTCATCAAACTTGCAACGTTTTGACGGTATCCGTTACGGCTACCGCGCAGAAGATGCGACTAATCTTGATGAAATCTATGTAAACAGCCGAAGCCAAGGTTTTGGTGAAGAAGTGAAGCGCCGTATCATGCTAGGTACTTTCAGCCTTTCATCAGGTTACTACGATGCCTACTACAAGAAAGCTGGTCAGGTTCGTACCCTTATCATTCAAGATTTCGAAAAAGTCTTCGCGGATTACGACTTGATTTTGGGTCCAACTGCACCAAGTATTGCCTATGACTTGGACTCACTCAACCACGACCCAGTTGCCATGTACTTGGCTGACCTTTTGACCATTCCAGTCAACTTGGCTGGTCTCCCAGGAATTTCGATTCCTGCTGGATTCTCTCAAGGTCTACCTGTCGGTCTACAATTGATTGGTCCTAAGTATTCTGAGGAAACCATTTACCAAAGCTGCTGCTGCTTTTGAAGCAACAACAGACTACCATAAACAACAACCCGTGATTTTTGTTGAGGTGACAATTAATGAACTTTGAAACAGTCATTGGACTTGAAGTCCACGTAGAGCTCAACACCAATTCAAAAAAATCTTCTCACCTACTTCTGCCCACTTTGGAAATGAGCAAAATGCCAACACTAACGTGATTGACTGGTCTTTCCCAGGAGTTCTGCCAGTTCTCAATAAAGGTGTTGTTGATGCCGGTATCAAGGCTGCTCTTGCCCTCAATATGGACATCCATAAAAAGATGCACTTTGACCGCAAGAACTACTTCTATCCTGATAATCCCAAAGCCTACCAAATTTCTCAATTTGATGAGCCAATTGGTTACAATGGATGGATTGAAGTTGAGCTAGAAGACGGTACGACCAAGAAAAATCGGTATCGAACGCGCCCACCTAGAGGAAGACGCTGGTAAAAAAACACCCACGGTACAGATGGCTACTCTTATGTTGACCTCAACCGCCAAGGGGTTCCATTGATTGAGATCGTATCTGAGGCTGACATGCGTTCGCCAGAAGAAGCCTACGCTTATCTGACAGCCCTCAAGGAAGTTATCCAGTACGCTGGTATTTCTGACGTTAAGATGGAAGAAGGTTCTATGCGTGTGGATGCTAACATCTCCCTTCGTCCTTATGGTCAAGAGAAATTCGGTACCAAGACTGAGCTGAAAAAAACCTCAACTCCTTCTCAAACGTTCGTAAAGGTCTTGAATACGAAGTCCAACGCCAGGCTGAAATTCTTCGCTCAGGTGGTCAAATTCGCCAAGAAACACGCCGTTACGATGAAGCTAACAAAGCAACTATCCTCATGCGTGTTAAGGAAGGCGCTGCTGACTACCGCTACTTCCCAGAACCCGACCTACCACTCTTTGAAATCTCAGACGAGTGGATTGAGGAAATGCGTACAGAGTTGCCAGAGTTTCCAAAAAGAACGCCGTGCGCGTTATGTATCTGACCTTGGCTTGTCAGACTATGATGCTAGCCAGTTAACCGCGAACAAAGTCACTTCTGATTTCTTTGAAAAAAAGCTGTGGCCCTCGGTGGCGATGCCAAACAGGTCTCTAACTGGCTCCAAGGTGAAGTCGCTCAATTCTTGAATGCTGAAAGCAAGACGCTGGAACAAATCGAATTGACACCAGAAAACTTGGTTGAAATGATTGCCATCATCGAAGACGGCACTATCTCTTCTAAGATTGCTAAGAAAGTCTTTGTCCACCTAGCTAAAAAAATGGTGGTGGCGCTCGTGAATACGTGGAAAAAGCTGGCATGGTTCAAATCTCAGATCCAGATGTCTTGATTCCAATTATCCACCAAGTCTTTGCGGATAACGAAACTGCCGTTGCTGACTTCAAGTCAGGCAAACGTAACGCAGACAAGGCCTTTACAGGCTTCCTCATGAAAGCAACCAAAGGCCAAGCCAACCCACAAGTTGCCCTTAAACTACTTGCCCAAGAATTGGCGAAGTTGAAAGAAGAGTAATATGTAAAAGAAACCAGCCCTGAGGTTGGTTTTTTCTCCCCTACCAAATCCCATTAACTATTTTGGCTTTATTTCCAGAAGATTTTATGGTAAAATGAAGAGTAATAATATTTATTAAAGAGGTAAAAACATGATTGAAGCAAGCAAATTGAAAGCTGGTATGACATTTGAAACTGCAGACGGAAAATTGATCCGCGTTTTGGAAGCTAGCCACCACAAACCAGGTAAAGGGAATACAATCATGCGTATGAAATTACGTGATGTCCGTACTGGTTCTACTTTTGACACAAGCTACCGTCCAGAAGAAAAATTCGAACAAGCTATTATCGAGACTATTCCAGCTCAATACTTGTACAAAATGGATGAAACTGCCTACTTCATGAACACTGAAACTTACGACCAATACGAAATCCCAGTCGTAAATGTTGAAAATGAATTGCTTTACATCCTTGAAAACTCTGATGTGAAAATCCAATTCTACGGAACTGAAGTAATCGGTGTAACTGTACCAACTACTGTTGAATTGACAGTTGCTGAAACACAACCATCTATCAAAGGTGCTACTGTTACAGGTTCTGGTAAACCAGCAACTATGGAAACTGGACTTGTTGTCAACGTTCCTGACTTCATCGAAGCTGGACAAAAATTGATCATCAACACTGCAGAAGGAACTTACGTTTCTCGTGCCTAATCTCTAGAAAGAGGTCATTCTATGGGAACTGAAGAACAATTTGGCGAAATCGTTATCGCTCCACGTGTACTTGAAAAAATCATTGCCATCGCAACTGCTAAAGTTGATGGTGTCCATTCATTTTCAAATAAATCCGTATCTGATACCCTATCAAAACTCTCTCTTGGTCGTGGCGTCTACTTAAAAGAAAGCAACGAAGAACTAACTGCTGACATCTACCTCTACCTTGAGTACGGTGTGAAAGTACCAAAAGTTGCTCTTGCTATTCAAAAAGCGGTCAAAGATGCTGTCCATGATATGGCTGATGTGGAACTTTCTGCTGTCAATATCCATGTTACAGGAATCGTTCCAGATAAAACACCAAAACCTGAGTTGAAAGATCTATTTAACGAGGACTTCCTCAATGACTAGTCCATTATTAGAATCTAGACGCGAACTTCGTAAATGCGCTTTTCAAGCTCTTATGAGCCTTGAATTCGGTACAGATATGGAAACGGCTTGTCACTTTGCCTACACACATGACCGTGAAGATGCAGATGTGCAAATCCCAGCCTTTCTTCTAAACTTGGTTTCTGGTATCCAAGCTCAAAAAGAAGAGTTAGATACACAAATCAACCAGCATCTCAAGTCAGGCTGGACAGTTGAACGCTTGACCTTGGTCGAAAAAAACTTACTACGCTTGGGAATCTTTGAAATCACATCATTTGATACACCTCAGCTAGTAGCAGTCAATGAAGCTATTGAACTTGCCAAGAATTTTTCAGATCAAAAATCAGCCCGCTTTATCAACGGACTGCTTAGTCAATTTGTAACTGAAGAAAATGAATAATCAAAAAGGTGTTTGGTCTTCCAAGCACTTTTTGTTGTTCCCTCGACACAAAGGACCACATAAAAACTAGAACTGACTACCAGTTCTAGTTTTTGCATAATCTGAAGTATTAGTATTTTCTAAACCGTTGATAGCGCTCTTCCAACAGCTCTTTTAGCGGTTTTTGTGAAAGTCTAGCTAGCTCAGTTTGGAGTTCTTTCTTGACACTCTTAATCAGTTCTTTACTAGAAAGTCCTGCTTCAGAAATCACCTTGTCCACCACGTCCATTTCTAACAACTCATGCGAAGTGATTTTCATCAACTCTGCTGCTTCCATGGCACGACTGCCGTCCTTCCATAAATGGAAGCAAAGCCTTCTGGACTGAGAATAGCATAGATAGAATTTTCCAACATCCAGACACGGTCTGCGACTGCTAGAGCCAGAGCCCCACCTGAACCACCTTCACCGATAATGATAGCAATAATCGGAACTTTCAGGTCACTCATTTCCATGAGATTGCGAGCAATAGCTTCTCCCTGTCCACGTTCTTCCGCTCCGACACCAGGATAGGCACCTGCTGTATTGATAAAGGTCACCACTGGACGGCTAAATTTTTCAGCCTGTTTCATCAACCGTAGGGCCTTGCGGTAGCCTTCTGGATGTGGTTGGCCAAAATTTCGTTTGAGGTTGTCTTTCAAACTCTTGCCTTTTTGGATACCAACCACTGTTACAGCTTGCTCTCCAAGCCAGCCAATACCACCAACAACTGCACCATCGTCACGAAAAGAACGGTCACCGTGTAATTGGATAAATTCATCAAAAATGCCTGTCGCAAAGTCCAAGGTTGTCAAGCGACTCTGCTCACGCGCTTCTCTGACTATTTTTGCAATATTCATCTAGGACCCCCTCCGTGCAATCTGACTAGACTAGCAATCGTATCTGGCAAATCTCTTCTTTTGACAATAGCATCCACAAAACCATGTTCCAATAGGAATTCTGCCTTTTGGAACCCCTCAGGCAAGCTTTCACGAACCGTATTTTCAATCACACGACGCCCAGCAAAACCGACCAAGCTCTGTGGTTCAGCCAGAATGATATCGCCTTCCATAGCGAAAGAAGCTGTTACTCCACCTGTCGTTGGATCTGTCAAAATGGTCAGGTAAAAGAGACCAGCATTTGAATGCCGTTTAACTGCTGCAGAGATCTTGGCCATCTGCATGAGACTCATGATTCCTTCCTGCATACGGGCTCCACCAGAGGCTGTGAAGAGGACAACTGGCAATTTTTTTCAACAGTCGCATACTCAAATAAACGAGTGATCTTTTTCACCTACAACCGTACCCATAGATGCCATGATAAAGTTGGAATCCATAATCCCAAGAGCCACAGTCTGACCTTTTATAAGAGCTGTTCCTGTCACAACGGCTTCATCCAGACCTGTTTTTTCACGCATAGTTGCTAGTTTCTTCTGATAACCAGGGAAATGCAAGGGATCCTTGTTTTCAATCCCTGTAAACAATTCCTTGAAAGTCCCCATATCAATCGTCAAAGCCAAGCGTTCTTGGGCAGAAATACGAAAGGTATAGCTACAATGTGGACAGATACGCTCACTTCCCAGATCCTTCTGATAGATGGTGTGCTTACAGCCTGGACACTGGGAGAATAATTCATCTGGAACCTCTGGCTTAGCTTGAGGTTTTTCCCTAACCGAACGATTGGGATTGATTCGAATATACTTATCTTTTTTACTAAATAGAGCCATTGATTCCCCTTTTCGGTTTAAACTCTTGAAGTCATTTTATTCTTTTTCTTGATATTTAGGTAAGAAGGTTTCCATCAAGAAGGAAGTATCATAATCTCCAGCAATGACATTGCGATCTGAAATGAGGTCAAGCTGGAAATCTGCATTGGTCTGCACCCCTTCAATCTCTAATTCATAGAGGGCACGTTGCATTTTCATCAAGGCATCAAAACGATTTTCACCGTGAACGATAACTTTGGCAATCATACTGTCATAATAAGGTGGAATGGTATAGCCTGGATAAACTGCTGAATCCACGCGCAAACCAACTCCACCACTTGGAAGATAGAGATTGGTAATCTTACCTGGACTTGGAGCAAAGTTAAAGGCTGGATTTTCTGCATTGATACGACATTCAATAGCATGACCTCGTAGAACAATATCTTCTTGCTTAACAGACAGAGGTTGACCTGCTGCAATGCGAATTTGTTCCTTAACGATATCCACACCTGAAACAAATTCTGTTACTGGATGTTCTACTTGTACACGAGTATTCATCTCCATAAAATAGAATTTACCGCTAGCTTCATCAAGAAGAAACTCAATAGTCCCTGCATTCTCATAGCCAACAGACTCTGCCGCTCGAACAGCAGCAGCACCGATTTCATGGCGCAGCGTTTTTCCGATTGCAATCGAAGGACTTTCTTCCAAAACCTTTTGGTTATTCCGTTGAAGAGAACAATCCCGTTCACCCAAGTGAATCACATGTCCATGCTCATCTCCTAGGATTTGAACCTCAATATGGCGAGCTGGATAAATAACCCGTTCTATGTACATAGCACCATTGCCATAATTGGCCTTGGCTTCGCTTGAAGCAGTTTCAAAGGCAGAAACGAGGTCTCCTGGTTTTTCAACCTTACGAATCCCTTTACCACCTCCACCTGCTGAAGCCTTGAGCATAACAGGATATCCAATTTTTTCAGCAACAATCAAGGCTTCCTCAGAGTTATGCACTTCTCCATCTGAACCTGGTATAACAGGCACGCCTGCTTTGATCATCTGAGCGCGCGCATTGATCTTATCCCCCATCATATCCATGACATGACCAGATGGGCCGATAAACTTGATACCAACTTCTTCACACATGGTAGCAAATTTGGAATTTTCACTGAGAAATCCAAAACCTGGGTGAATAGCTTCTGCCTCAGTCAAGACTGCAGCTGATAGAACCGCATTAATATTGAGATAAGACTCTGTTGGCTTACCAGGGCCAATACAAACTGCTTCATCTGCCAAAAGCGTATGAAGGGCTTCCTTATCAGCAGTTGAATAAACCGCCACCGTCGCAATGCCCAATTCACGCGCCGCACGAATAATACGAACCGCAATTTCACCACGATTGGCAATTAAAATTTTTCGAAACATGGAGAACCTCCTTAGTTCCCTATTGCAAAGGTAAGAGTACCACTAGCTGCAAGCTTGCCATCCACTTCAGCCTTTGCTTCAACCACGGCAATAGTGCCACGGCGTTTTACAAAAGTCGCTGTCATAACCAATTGATCGCCTGGTACAACTTGCTTCTTGAATTTAACCTTGTCCATACCAGCGTAAAAGACCAGTTTTCCTTTATTTTCAGGTTTTGACAACTCCAAGACACCAGCTGTTTGCGCCAATGCTTCCATGATAAGAACACCTGGCATAACTGGATATTGAGGGAAATGACCGTTAAAGAAGGGCTCATTGATGGTTACATTTTTGATGGCAACAATAGTGTCCTCGCTCACTTCCAAGACACGGTCTACTAGGAGCATAGGATAACGGTGGGGAAGGGCTTCTTTGATTCCTTGAATATCGATCATTTGATACGTACCAATCCTTTACCAAACTCAACCATTTCTTCATTTGAAACGAGAATTTCTGTTACCACACCATCCTTAGGTGCAGGAATTTCATTCATGACTTTCATGGCTTCGATGATGAACAATGTTTGACCTTTTTTGACACTATCACCAACTGTAACGAAGGCAGGTTTATCAGGACCAGCAGCCAAGTAAGCCACCCCAACAAGTGGGCTCTCTACAATATCTCCCTCAGCAGCCACACTTGCTTCGGCTGGTGCCGAAGTTTCTTCCACTACAGTTTCTGCTGGAGCAGATGAAGGGACTACTGGACTTGGTGTTGCTAGAACGGGTGCTGGAGCAACTTGAGGTACAACTTCAGACACCAGTCTCGCTTCATTCTTGCTAAACTGCAACTCATCCGTCCCATTTTTATAAGAAAATTCTCTCAAACTTGATTGGTCAAATTGAGCCATCAAATCTTTAATATCGTTTAAATTCATACTTATTTATTCTCCCAACGTTTGAAAGCAAGAACTGCATTGTGGCCACCAAAACCAAAAGTATTTGAAATAGCGTATGGAATTTCTTGCTCCAAGCCTTGTCCATAAACGACATTGGCTTCGATATAATCTGATACTTCGCTTGTCCCAGCTGTCATTGGAACAAAGTTATGACGCATAGCTTCGATGGTTACGATAGCTTCTACTGCACCTGCAGCCCCCAGCAAATGTCCTGTGAAAGACTTGGTTGATGACACAGGTACTTCCTTTCCAAGAACAGCCACAATCGCACCACTTTCTCCTTTTTCATTAGCAGGAGTTGATGTTCCGTGAGCATTGACATAGGCTACTTGTTCTGGGGAAATCTCAGCTTCTTCCAAGGCTAGTTTGATGGCCTTGATAGCTCCCTGACCTTCTGGATGTGGTGAAGTCATGTGGTAGGCATCACAGGTATGTCCATAACCAACCACTTCAGCAAGGATAGTTGCCCCACGTTTTTCAGCGTGTTCAAGGCTTTCAAGAACCAACATCCCTGAACCTTCTCCCATGACAAAACCATTACGGTCCTTATCAAATGGAATGGAAGCACGAGCTGGATTCTCTGTAGTTGAGAGAGCAGTTAGGGCTTGGAAACCAGCAATAGCAAAAGGTGTGATAGAGGCTTCTGAACCACCTACCAACATAACATCTTGGAAACCAAATTTAATTGAGCGGAAGGCATCCCCAATCGCGTCATTTGATGAAGCGCAGGCAGTATTGATGGATTTACAAACACCGTTTGCTCCAAAACGCATAGCAACATTTCCTGAAGCCATATTTGGTAAAGCCTTTGGAAGGGTCAATGGTTTCACACGTTTTGGCCCTTTTTCGTTGAGTCGAAGCACTTGATCTTCAATTTCTTTGATTCCACCAATACCAGAGGCAACGATAACACCAAAACGATCTTTATCAAGAGCCTCTACATCCAAATTGGCATGATTAACAGCTTCTTGAGCCGCATACAAGGCATACAAAGAATAGTTATCAAAACGATTGGTATCTTTCTTTACAAAGTATTTATCAAAAGGAAAATCTTGGATTTCTGCTGCATTATGCACATCAAAGTCACTATGATCAAATTTTGTTATTTGACCAATTCCGATTTTTCCAGTTGTCAAACTATTCCAAAATTCTTCTGGTGTATTTCCGATTGGAGATGTTACTCCATAACCTGTTACTACTACGCGATTTAGTTTCATCTTTTTTACCTCTAGCTTCTGCTACATACTGAGGCCACCATCAATGGCAACCACTTGACCAGTTAGATAATCTTGGCCTGCTAAAAATACTATCAAATCTGCAACCTGATCTGCCTGCCCAAATTCTTTCATAGGAATTTGCGCCAGCATGGCATCTTTTACCTTGTCTGATAGAACAGCTGTCATATCAGATTCAATCATTCCAGGTGCAATAGCATTAACCCTGATATTGCGATTGGCCACTTCACGCGCCACAGACTTGGTAAAACCAATCAAACCAGCCTTAGAAGCTGCATAGTTAGCTTGACCGATATTTCCCATCAAACCAACAACACTAGACATATTAATGATAGCACCTTCTCTGGCTTTCATCATCGGTTTCAAGACTAATTGTGTCATGTTAAAAGCCCCAGTCAGGTTAACCTTGAGCACTTTCAAAATCCGCTTCTGTCATCTTGAACATCAGGGTATCTTGGGTAATTCCTGCATTGTTGACCAAAACATCTACTGAACCCAGATCTGCAATAGCTTGCTCAACCATACGCTTAGCGTCTTCAAAATCTGATACATCTCCTGAAATGGGAACCACCTTGACACCATAGTTTGAAAACTCAGCGAGCAATTCTTCTGAAATTACACCACGACTGTTTAAAACAATATTGGCTCCTGCCTGAGCAAACTTGTGGGCAATGGCAAGACCAATTCCACGACTCGAACCTGTAATAAAGATATTTTTATTTTTTAGTTGCATTCTTTTCTCCTGTTTCCTCTTGTATTTATGGGAGAAGGGATTACTCGTTTTCTAGCAAGGCTTCCAAGCTAGCCTGATCTTCAACATTGGCTAGTTTAGCTGTCTTATCAATTTTTTTGACAAAGCCTGACAAAACTTTCCCTGGTCCAATCTCGATAAAGTTGGTTACGCCTGCTTCTTGCATAAGAGCAATACTTTCGTAGAAACGAACTGGTTCCTTGACCTGACGCGTCAAGAGTTGAGCAATGTCTTCTTTTCTCATAACTGCAGCTTCTGTATTGCCGACTAGGGGACAAGTGAAATCTGAAAAACTTACCTGAGCTAGAGTTTCAGCTAGTTTCTGGCTAGCAGGCTCAAGGAGAGCGGTATGGAAAGGTCCTGAAACCTTGAGAGAAATCAAGCGTTTGGCACCTGCTTCCTGTAAGAGTTCAACAGCTCGGTCAACTGCAACTACTTCTCCACCAATCACGATTTGTGCAGGTGTATTATAGTTGGCTGGGGTAACCACTCCAAGCTCAGAAGCTTTTTGACAGGCTTCTTCAATAACCTCTACTGGCGTATTGAGAACTGCGACCATCTTGCCAGAGCCAGCAGGAGCCGCTTCTTCCATATAGACTCCACGCTTAGCAACCAAGGCTACCGCATCTTCAAATCCAAGGCACCGCTGGCCACCAAGGCAGAGTATTCTCCAAGAGACAAACCAGCAACCATATCAGGCTGATAGCCCTTTTCTTGCAATAAACGATAGATAGCAACTGAAGTTGCTAAAATAGCTGGTTGCGTATAGCGGGTTTGATTGAGTTTTTCTTCTTCCGTATCAACGAGATAACGCAAATCATAACCAAGTACCTGACTAGCTTGATCAATCGTTTCTTTGACAATCGGATACTGATCATAGAGATCCCGTCCCATACCTAGATACTGGGCACCTTGGCCAGCAAATAAAAAGGCTGTTTTAGTCATTTCTTACAACTCCTGCCCAACGAGAGGCTTCTTCTTGAATTTTCTTAGCTGCTCCGTAATACAAATCTTTTAGGATTTCTTCAACGCTTTCTTCTTTGGAAACAAGGCCTGCAATCTGACCTGCCATAACAGATCCGTCATCCACATCTCCGTGAACAACCGCTTTGGCTAGGGCACCTGCTCCCATTTGTTCAAAGATTTCCAAATCAGGATTTTCTTGTTTAAAGGCATCTTTCTCAGCTTTTTCAAAATCACGAGTCAACTGATTTTTAATCGCACGAACTGCATGCCCAAAGTGCTGGGCTGAAATCGTAGTATCAATATCTCTAGCTTTTAAAATTTTCGCCTTATAATTTGGATGGGCATTAGACTCTTTTGCAACGACAAAACGTGTTCCAACCTGAACAGCCTCTGCACCTAGCATAAAGCCAGCCGCAGCACCTTCACCATCCGCAATCCCTCCTGCAGCAATAACAGGAATAGATACAGCTGCCGCTACTTGACGCACCAAGGTCATGGTTGTTAATTTACCGATATGCCCCCCAGCTTCCATTCCTTCTGCAATAACGGCGTCTGCACCGATTTTTCCATGCGTTTAGCTAGGGCAACACTTGGTACAACTGGAATAACTGTAATACCAGCTTCGTGAAAGCGTTCCATGTATTTACCAGGATTTCCTGCGCCTGTTGTCACTACCTTAACACCTTCCTCGATAACAAGGTCTACAATATCTTCCACAAAGGGAGACAAGAGCATGATGTTGACACCGAAGGGTTTATCAGTCAATGATTTGATTTTATCAATATTTGCCTTGACAACTTCTTTAGGGGCATTCCCCCCACCGATAATCCCTAGTCCTCCAGCCTTGGAAACAGCCCCTGCCAAATCACCATCAGCGACCCAGGCCATTCCTCCTTGGAAAATAGGATAATCAATGTTCAATAATTCTGTAATACGCGTTTTCATAGTGCCTCCATCGTTCCTTGTTTATATAATAATTTGACATTAAAATGTTTTGAAAATCAAACTATTATATGAACAAGAGGGAGTGGGTTTCCCTACTCCTTTTATTCATATTCTTCTTATTTTATTAGCTCTTCAACGTAGGCAACTAAGTCACCAACTGTTTTCAAGTCATCTTCTGCTTCGATTTGGATATCAAAAGCATCTTCGATTTCTGAGATTACTTGGAACAAGTCCAATGAATCTGCGTCCAAATCATCAAAAGTTGACTCAAGTGTTACTTCTGATGCGTCTTTTCCAAGTTCTTCAACGATAATTTCTTGTACTTTTTCAAATACTGCCATGATAGGACTCCTTTAAAATAAATAGTTTTTTATAACAATGTGTTCACCACATGATTACCTAAATTGTAAGAATGAGTGTGCCCCATGTCAAGCCTCCACCGAAGCCTGATAGCAGAACAGTCTGGCTACCATCTAAAAGGATGAGTCCTTGTTCTACACACTCTGAAAGTAAAATCGGGATACTGGCTGCACTGGTATTGCCATATTTCATCATATTGGCTGGAAGTTTGTCTCGGTCGACACCGATTTTCCTAGCCATCTTATCCAAGATACGGTCATTAGCCTGATGAAGCAGCAGATAATCCAAGCCTGTCGCCTCTATAGGAGATTCTTCAATAGTCTGTTTGATAGACTTAGCTACATCTCGAATGGCAAAATCAAAAACTGCGCGTCCATCCATCTTCAAAAATGAATCTGCATTTTCTTGATCTGAAAACGGAGAATGTAGGCCTGAATGTCCATAGGTCAGACACTCGCTACGACTTCCATCGCTATTGAGACTCTCAGCTAGGAAATGTTGCTTATCGCTAGCTTCTAACAAGACTCCACCAGCACCATCTCCAAACAAAACAGCTGTAGATCGGTCTGACCAATCGACTGCTTTAGATAGGGTTTCACTACCAATCACCAAGCCTTTTTGAAAGCGACCAGAAGCAATAAACTTTTCAGCAGTTGAAAGAGCAAATACAAATCCACTGCAAGCCGCTGTTAGGTCAAAAGCAAAGGCCTTATTAGCTCCAATATTGGCTTGGATACGAGCAGCTGTAGAGGGCATCATCGAATCTGGAGTAATAGTAGCTAGGATGATAAAATCTAGCTCTTCCCCTGTGATTCCAGCTTTTTCCATCAGTTTCTTAGCAACCTCTGTAGCCAAATCACTAGTAGATTCTGTTCTTGAAATATACCTTTGTCGTATTCCCGTCCGACTTGAAATCCACTCATCATTGGTATCCATAATCTGAGCCAAATCATGATTTGTAACCACTTGCTCTGGTACATAATGAGCAACCTGGCTTATTTTTGCAAAAGCCATTATTTCAAATCCTCCAAAAATTGATAAAGATTGGTCAAACCTTTGCTCATAACATCAATTTCTTCCTTACTCATACCATCAATGATTTTTTCAACCATTGTCTTGTGGAAACGTTTATGTAGTCTATGAACCAAGCGACCCTTCTTTGTCAAATGTAGATGCACCACACGACGATCCTGCTCTGAGCGAATACGTTCAATGTAACCCTTGCGTTCGAGATTATTCAGACTCGTCGTAACTGTCCCAAGAGTCACCATCAACTCTCTCGACACTTGACTGGGTGTCACATCTGGAACTTTTCCAATCACATCAATCGTATGCATTTCTTGATGGAGATATCCTTGAAACGACTACCCCTCAAGCTAACTTCCTCTATAACGAGGACATTGTTAAATATAGATGTTAAATATTCATTAATACGTTGGTAGTCCAATTTCTTTTCCCCTCTTCTCAAAAAAACTTTTAAAATCAAAACATTTGACAAGGGAATTATATCAAACTTCAAAGAATGGTGCAAGTATTTTTCTATTTTCCTGTGAATTTAGGTCTTCTTCTCTCCGAATGAGCCCGAACTCCCTCTTTGAAATCCTCTGTTTGCGCGAGAGACTCTTGGAGATTCAATTCCAAAGTAGCATAATCTTGCCAATCTTTAAATTGGCTCTCCCAAACCAACTTCTTGATGGCAGCATAGGAATTGCTTGAACCACGTCTCAATTTTTTAAGAAGCTGTTCTCTGTTTTTTTCTAACTTATCAGCTTCAGAAATGCGGTAAACTAACCCCCACTCCATAGCTTTTTCTGCAGTCAAAGCCTCACCTGTCATGGCTATTTGGGCAGCACGCGTCACACCGATACTGCGACTCAAGAGATGAATTCCTCCTGCATCCGGAGCCAAGCCAACTCCAACAAAGGCTTGGATAAATTTAGCCTTATCGGTCGCTAAACAGAAATCCGCGGCAACAGCCATATTCGCTGCAGCACCTGCAACAGCTCCATCAACTTCCATCAAAACAGGCTTTGCAATTTGCTTGATTTTATAAGAAATAGCATTGACTAGTTCTGCGATTTTCGTCAATGATGGAATATCATCCTCATCTACTGCCCGCTTCATCTCTACTAAATCTCCCCCAACTGAAAAGACTTGCCATTCGCATTGATTAAGATAAAATGTACAGCTGGATCCTCTTCTGCCAGAGTCAAGGCTTCTAAAATTTCCTCACACATGGGAATATGAAAACCATTTGCGACATCAGGACGGTTCAAGGTAAGGATTGCCAAGTCCTCTTCAAGCTGATAAATAATGTGTTCCATCAGGACTCCTTTTTATTTAGTAAGCTGTTTAAATTATTTCATTTTCAAAGTATATCTTTTTTAGGAGCAGAAAGCAAGAAAAAATCAACTGAAAGTGTCTCAGCCGATTGGAAAGGCTAGCTTTAGATAGAAAGCATCTCATTTTCTTCATTGAAAAAAGCCTTTCTTTCTGCTATAATCGTATAAAATACTTACTTTAGGAGTTCTTATGAAAGTTGTTAAATTTGGAGGTAGCTCTCTTGCCTCTGCTGGTCAATTAGAAAAAGTTTTAAACATCGTAAAAAGCGATCCTGAACGCCGTTTTGTAGTTGTTTCTGCGCCTGGTAAACGCAATGCTGAAGATACTAAAGTTACGGATGCCTTGATTAAATACTACCGCGACTATGTTGCTGGTAACGATATTAGCAAGAGCCAAAACTGGATTATCGACCGCTATGCTGCCATGGTTAGTGAATTAGGACTGAAACCAGCTGTTCTAGAGAAAATTTCAAAAAGTATTCGTGCCTTGGCAAGTCTTCCTATCGAAGAAAACGAATTTCTCTACGATACTTTCCTAGCAGCCGGTGAAAACAACAATGCCAAATTGATTGCTGCCTACTTTAACCAAAACGGTATCGATGCACGCTATGTTCACCCTCGAGAAGCTGGGATTGTGGTAACAAGTGAACCTGGTAACGCTCGCATCGTGCCATCAAGTTATGACAAGATTGAAGAATTGACAAATGCAAATGAAGTCCTTGTCATTCCTGGTTTCTTTGGAGTTACCAAGGAAAATCAAATCTGTACCTTCTCACGTGGAGGATCAGACATTACAGGTTCTATCATTGCTGCAGGTGTAAAAGCCGACCTCTATGAAAACTTTACAGACGTTGATGGTATCTTTGCAGCTCACCCAGGCATTATCCACCAACCACACTCGATTCCTGAGTTGACCTACCGTGAAATGCGTGAGTTGGCCTATGCAGGCTTCTCAGTCCTTCATGATGAAGCTCTTCTCCCTGCCTACCGAGGAAAAATTCCTCTAGTTATCAAGAATACCAACAACCCTGACCATCCAGGTACTCGTATCGTTCTAAAACATAGTAGTGATGAATTTCCAGTAGTAGGAATTGCTGGTGACTCAGGCTTTGTCAGCATTAACATGTCGAAATACCTCATGAACCGCGAGGTGGGATTTGGACGCAAGGTTCTTCAAATCCTTGAAGATCTTAACATCGGTTGGGAACATATGCCAACTGGTATCGACGATCTTTCAATCATCCTCCGTTCTCGCGAACTAACTCCTATCAAGGAAGAAGAAATCCTTCGTCAATTGGTGCAAAAAGCTGAAGTAGACCATGCAGAAATCGAACACAACCTTTCAATCATTATGATTGTTGGAGAAAAGATGAAGAGTCATATCGGAGTAACTGCTACTGCAACACGCGCTCTATCTGAAAACAAGATCAACATCCAGATGATGTCTCAAGGTTCTAGTGAAGTATCTATCATGTTTGTTGTCAATAAGGACCAAGAAAAAGCAGCTATTAAAGCCCTTTACAATGCCTTTTTCGGTGAAAGCAAGGAAGACTAAACATGGCCCAATCTCTTAACAAAACAGTGCTCCTCAATACGACAGGCACCTCCTATCTCTCTATAGCTGGGAAAGTTGGGAAATTCCTTGTCGGAGATCAGGCTTTGGAATTTTACCCAGATGTCAATGTCGAACAATTTATCCAGATTCCTTGGAGCCATATCAATCAGATTGGAGCCAACGTTACTGGACGCAAAATCAGTCGCCACTTCGAAGTCTTTACAGACAAAGGAAAATTCCTCTTTGCTTCAAAAGACTCAGGTGCTATTCTCAAAATTGCACGCGAAACTGGGAAATGACAAAGTCGTCAAACTTCCTACCCTGATTCAGACCATTGGTCAAAAATTTAAAAATCTATTTGCAAAAAAGTAGAAACTTTAGTATAATCATAGCAACGGATAAGTAAGTTATCTTCTTCTTTCAGAAAGTCTGCGGGTGCTGCGAGCAGATAGGAGGGATAGGTGAAATTCTACCGTTGGTAACAATTACATACACAATCAAGTGCACACCTGTGAAGTTGGATGGAACCGTGGCCCTGCCACTCCAACGCTTTGTCAGGTGTGCTTTTTTCATAAAGGAGTTCTTATGTTAGATATCAAACGTATTCGTACAGACTTCAATGCTGTCGCAGAAAAATTGGCTACACGTGGTGTAGATGCTGCTGTCTTGAATGAGATGAAAGAAATCGATGCTAAACGTCGTGACATTTTAGTCAAGGTTGAAACTCTCAAGGCAGAACGTAACACAGTTTCTGCTGAGATTGCTCAAGCCAAACGCAACAAGGAAAATGCAGATGACAAGATTGCCGCCATGCAAAATCTATCTGCTGAAGTCAAAGCCTTGGATGCTGAATTGGCAGACATCGATGCTAAATTGACAGAATTTACCACTACTCTTCCAAACATCCCTGCTGACAGCGTTCCTGTTGGGGCTGATGAAGACGACAATGTGGAAGTTCGCCGTTGGGGTACTCCACGCGAGTTCGATTTCGAGCCAAAAGCTCACTGGGATCTTGGTGAAGACCTTGGTATCCTTGACTGGGAACGCGGTGGTAAGGTAACAGGCGCTCGTTTCCTCTTCTATAAAGGTCTCGGTGCTCGTTTAGAACGTGCTCTCTACAACTTTATGTTGGATGAGCATGGCAAGGAAGGCTATACTGAAGTCATCACACCATACATGGTTAACCACGATTCTATGTTTGGTACTGGTCAATATCCAAATTCAAGGAAGATACTTTTGAACTCAGCGACAGCAATTACGTCCTTATTCCTACAGCGGAAGTTCCTCTTACAAACTACTACCGTGATGAAATCCTGGACGGCAAAGACCTGCCAATCTACTTCACTGCTATGAGTCCATCATTCCGTTCGGAGGCTGGTTCAGCTGGTCGTGATACTCGTGGCTTGATTCGTTTACACCAATTCCACAAGGTTGAAATGGTCAAATTTGCCAAGCCAGAAGAATCTTACGAAGAATTGGAAAAAATGACAGCCAACGCTGAAAACATTCTTCAAAAACTTAACCTTCCATACCGTGTCGTTGCGCTCTCTACTGGAGATATGGGCTTCTCAGCTGCCAAAACTTACGACTTGGAAGTTTGGATTCCAGCGCAAAACAATTACCGTGAAATCTCAAGCTGTTCAAACACAGAAGATTTCCAAGCCCGTCGTGCCCAAATCCGTTACCGTGATGAAGCTGATGGCAAGGTGAAACTCCTTCATACCTTGAACGGTTCTGGACTTGCAGTTGGACGTACAGTAGCTGCTATTCTTGAAAACTACCAAAATGAAGATGGTTCTGTGACCATCCCAGAAGTTCTTCGTCCATACATGGGTGGAGCTGAAGTTATCAAACCATAAAAAATAAGGTTTAGCTATTTCTAGCTAGACCTTTTTTCGTAACCAAATCAGATAAGTACCTAAAACAAAGAATAAAATAGTTAGGCAAATAACAGTTTCAGCCACTACCAAATAATCCAAAAATGGAAGTTTCAAGATTCCCTGAGCCATCTTGAGCGAAGTAGCTGTGATAATGGTCGGGAAGGTGAGGGCTGAGAAGGCTGGTTGAAAACCTTGTTTTAAAATATTGGGCAGGCGAGTCAAAACAAAGAAAAAGAAGGATTGAGAAGCCAAAATCATGGCAATCAAGAGCCAAGTCGGCAGGCTGGCTCCTCCAACTCGAACTAGGGAAGCCAAGAGTAGAGAGAAAGGAGCACAGTAAATCCCTTCTTGTCCAAGCATGGCTAGTGGGAGTGGATGTTTCTTTAGATCACTATAAATAAGGGGATAGAGATAGAAGGTCAATAGAAATCCAAAACTCAAGGTCGCATAGGCAATTTCGATGATGCCTACAAGAGGATAGGTCAAGGCTGCTACTGCTATCCCCACATAAAGCACCGTCCAGCTTGGAGTGGCACTGACTCTCTTACCTGGACAGGCAAACTTGATGGTGAAACCAGCAATCAAGGCCAAATCCAAGAGAAATGAAAACCACCAGAGCCCTTGCGCAACCAAAGGAAGATAAGGGAAGACGCGAATGACATAAGTCGATAAAATCATCCCAGCCATGGGAAAGGTGGCCATTCCTGATAAAAGAGGGGGCTTGGTCAATTCTTGCTTGGTTTCCTTCCAATTAAAGAGATGTAGAATTAGAAAGTAAATCCACAAAATCAAACCTGTCAGACTCAACAGATGGGATAGAACTGGCAACGTATCTAAAATAAGATTTCCAGCTCCTGCCAAACCTAGCAAACAACCAGAAAATACTAAGGGGAGTTTTTTCATCCTAACCTCCAATAATCATGTTAGTTTCAGTATAGCATAAAAGCGCTTAAATGAGGGGATAAAAAATGAAGTCCGATTATTTTAGACTTCATTTTACTCAGATATGAATTAAGCATAAGGTTGCAATTCTGGGTTAATTGGGGTATTAGCTAGATTGTTGGCATAGTTACAGAGGCTTGCTAGGCTGACACCAAGAACCACATCCAAGGCATTTTGTTGGGTGTATCCAGCTTCTAGGAACTCAGCTAAGGCTTCATCTCCTACACGACCCTTGGTATTGATAACTGCCAAGGTAAACTTAGCTAGGATGTCCAATTTAGATCTGTTTCAATTGGAGTACGATTGCGAAGGGCTTGAAGCAGATCATCATTCATCTGGATTTGTTTAATTGAAAAGGCTGTGTGACCTGCGACACAGAAGGCACAACCATTGGTCACTGCAGCTGTGATTTGCACTACTTCACGCTCAACGGGTGTCAGGCTATTGCGACGGTTGATAGCTCCGACAGTTCTGTAGGCTTCTAAGGCAGTTGGTGCATTGGCCAAAAGACCGATTAGGTTAGGAATGTAGCCATTGTTATCTTTTTCTACTGTTTCAAGAACTTCTTTCACTTCTGCTGGTGCTGATTCTACTGTATGGATGGTAAATGTTGTCATCATAAAACCTCTTTTCATGTTATTGAAATCTAGTCTATCACAGATTCTATACCGTGTATAATATATATTTTAAATTGCACTGATAGAAATTTTTTATGAAAGCAAAAAATCACACTCAATGTGTGATTTCATTATTTATTAAAATACTTTTTAGTTTCAGCAATAACAACTGGTGATAAAACTAAGAGGGCAATCAAGTTTGGCAGAGCCATCAAGGCATTGACAATATCTGCGATAATCCAAACCATATCCAACTCGATAAATCCTCCCAGCAAGACCATGAGCACAAAAATCACACGGTAGAGCCAGATAAAACGAACCCCAAAGAGAAACTCGAAACAACGTTCTCCGTAATAGTTCCAACCTAGAATCGTTGTAAAGGCAAAGAGAACAAGGAAGATGGTTAAGAGGGCAGGTCCAAAGTGTGAAAAGACTGTTGAGAAGGCTGACTGAGTCAAGGCAACTCCATTCAAATCACCACTCCAAACACCAGTTACCAAGATGGTCAAACCAGTCAGGGTACAGATAATGAGTGTATCAATAAAGGTTCCTGTCATGGAAATCAATCCTTGCTCTACCGGTTCATTTGTCTTAGCAGCTGCAGCTGCAATGGGAGCTGAACCCAGACCAGATTCGTTTGAGAACACACCACGCGCAACACCATTTTGGATAGCCATCCGAATGCTAGCACCGGCAAATCCACCTACCGCAGCAAACGGACTAAAAGCTGATGTCAAGATTAGAGCGATTGTAGAGGGAATTTTTCCAATATTAAAAAAAATAACTGTAAGAGTTCCCAAAATATAGATGATAGCCATAAAAGGAACAACAGTAGTTGAAACCTTTGAAATGGACTTGAGTCCACCAAAGACAGCAATCGCTACAAAGACAGACAAAACGAGAGCGGTGATAGCTGGTGAAATAGTCGTCGTATTTGAATAGATTCTGTAATCGAGTTGACCTGAGTAAAGGTTCCGATTCCCAACAAAGCTACTAGAACACCTGCCAGGGCAAAGAAGATGGCAAGTGGTCGCCACTTTTCTCCCATCCCTAGAAGGATATAGTGCATGGGGCCTCCCGCCACTGCACCATGGTCGTCCTTAGTGCGGTATTTGATAGCTAGTAGTCCTTCCGCATACTTGGTAGCCATTCCAAAGAAAGCCGCCATCCACATCCAAAAGAGAGCTCCTGGTCCACCGACCTTGATAGCTGTCGCCACCCCGATAATATTTCCCGTACCAACCGTCGCTGCTAGGGCTGTACACAAGGCCGCAAAGCTGGATACATCTCCATGCCCCTTATCCTTAGTAAAAATAAGCTGGAAGGCCTTAGGCAGACGCAAAACCTGCAAGAGGCCTAGACGGGCAGTTAGGTAAATCCCTGTCCCGACCAATAAAATCAAGAGAGGTGGGCCCCAAGCAAAAGCATCAATTGATTTAAGCAATTCTAACATTTCCTTCTCCTATCTTTTCAACCCCAAAAGAAAGAGCACATGCAAGATACATGTACTCTGGAATGCTTAGATAAATGCTAAAAAGCGGTCTATCCTTGCTCTGTCCTTTTACCTGAGAGTTTGAGCAGTTGCCTGCCTTGCCCCTTCGGTGCCTTTACGGTCTCTCCAGAGTTCCGTCCATTTACAGTCATGGAAAATCAAACGATTCGCCACTTCTATTAAACTTCATTCGGTGTTGGTATTTAATTGATTCTTATTTTACAAAAAATGTTGGATTTTGTCAATGTGTTTTGAAAAAATCTTATTTGACTCTGCAAAAGAAAGATTGGGCATTCCCATGTGCATGAGGTGCTGTTAATTAAATGAATATGTTTCACTCCTAGTCTACACGATATAAGAATTGTTCTGGTTTATTATGTACTGGAAATGAAGCACGATAGAGAATTCTATCTTTACTAATATCCGAAGCGTCTGATATTAATCCATCCATTGATGTCTCGTCTGGTATTCTAACTCCTGCTGGTATGAATTGAATAAAGACTCCAAAAGCTGGACCTGAATAGCGAGCTCGTAGAAAATCATTTACTATTTCTGATTCTGCAAGGTCAACTTTAAACTGTTCTGGAGCCACTAGCCCATCCTTACTAAAAACTAAATCTTCTCCACCATTACCTTTACTCCATCTTCCCTCAATGCTAGAAAAATCCCCATTTTTTATGGCGTTAATATCCATTTTGCTAGAAACAGTTTTGCTAGTTGAAGATGATGTTGTAGCAAATTTTTCTGTTACAGATTTCCAAGTAAGATTAGATAGATTCATTCGAGTACCAGGACTAACTTCATCCTCTGTCTTGGCTTCTTTAACCTTCTCTAGTTTGTCTCCACCACTATTCAACTTCCAAATAGTATGAATGGTTTGTGGATCTCCTGCGAACGGATTCCACTGGGTATAAAGCTTCCCATCTTCTAGAAGATAGGCTTTGAATCGAGTTCCAAGCATCTGCATTTTATTTTCAGAATTGGTGAGGCGAATAACTTTCTGATCTTTGAGTGTGAAAATATCTAAAATCTCACTACCATTTTTCGAAGATACAATCAATTCATCAATGCCATTTTTATCCATATCAACCATTGCATAGGTAAAGGCTTGACTGCGTTCTGCCATCCCTGCATAGACATTAGCAGTTAGATTGATATTATCCTTAACCTCTGACTTATGGTCTAGAAGAAACTCATAATCCTTCAAAATGCTATTATAAGGACTATAATCAACGGTTGGTTTAGTTTCTTCCGTACCCTTATCTGCACTTGCCCCTCCAGGAATTTTATCAGAAACTGACTTCCAACTTAGGGTTTCTAGAGAAATGGGCGAACCGACACCAAGATCTGCTAGCTCTTGAGCTTCCTTGGCCTTCACCAAGGACTGGCCGTCCTTACTAAATTGATAGTGGGCATAGATGTGACTCGTTGCTGTACCAGCTCCACGATAGAGCAGAGAATTGTCTGGCAGGATACCGACTGTCATTCTCTCACCAATCTGGTCTAAACGATTTTCTTGATTGATCAGACGAATCACTTTTTCATCTTTCAAAGTGCGGATATCAAGCAAACTCTTCCCACCACCCTTCATTTCAAGAGCAAGCAAGAGTTCATCCACTCCGTCATTATTCAAATCCGTCTTGTGATAAACCACATCTGTATAAAAGCCTTGAGAAGACTTTACTTGACTAGCTAGGGGATTGACATCTATATCAGTCGACGAGGTGCCTTTCACTACTTTTTCGTAGTCATCCAGAACCTTGCTGTATTGGTTGTAATCTATCTCTGGACTTGCTACTTTCTCGGATGCTGGTTCAATAGTTTTGTTCCAAGGTAGATACTGACACCCTCCTAGAACTAGTGTTAGTGAAAGTGTTGTGGCTAATAATAACTTTTTCATATTGCTCCCTTATCTAAGAGAAAGGAATCAGCCCGTGCTAATTCCTTTCACTATTTTTATTTTATTTAACCCACTTACCTGAACTATCTACTTGGTAGCCATCTGGGGTACGTTCGTTGACTGCCATCTTACCATTTGATTTGAGATAGTAGTCACCTACCCATGTGTTACGAGCATAGCCTGCCTTCTAATGTTAAATAATAGTATGAATCATAGTTTTTATCAAAAATCCACTCTTTTGTAGCCATCTTACCATTTGATTTAACATAATAATCACCAACCCAAGTACTGTAAGAATAGCTTCCCTCAGACGTTAGATAATAGTAGGCACCATAGTTCTTATCAAAAATCCACTCACTCTTAGCCATGTAACCACCTGATTTAAGGTAATAGTTTCCTACCCAAGAATTTTGGACAAAGTTACCTGAAGCATCTAGGTAGAAGTAGGAATTATAGTTTTTATCGAAAATCCACTTACTAGTAACTTTCGTACCATTTTGGTAGTAGGACGAACCTGACCATCCAGATGGAACTGTAGATTTTGGAATTGGAGTTGGATCTGGGGTTGGTTTTTTATCCGATTGTGGAATTGGAGCTGGATTTGGAGTTGGTTTTTTATCCGTCAGCTTCTTAATAGCCTCTTTAAACTCTTCTACAGTCCCCTTCCACTCTATGTAATTGGCACCAGACTTATTCTCAAGAGCTATATAGTTGCGATCAGATTCTTGGAAATAAGATAATTCTGGAGTAGTTTTTGTAGCCCCAATAATAGGAATATTAACAGTTCCCTTCCATCTATTAAATATTTCTGCATCATTCGGAAGAATAATATAATATTTGCCGTTGGGATAAGAGTTTGTGTGTCAGCCTGCACCGTTTGCGCTGAAAAAGGTAGAACTCCTGTTGTGTCTACAAGAGAGACAAGACCAAATGTTGCAGCCGCTAGGCTGGTTACTAAAACTGTTTTTGACTTCATTATCAAAAACCTCCTTTAAATTTTTATTGTTTACACTAACAGTAATGTATGGACTCTACTATTTTTATGAAAAGAGTATCTGTGCTTATCTTTTATTTAATTAGCAAATGAAATTTTTTTATGAAAAAGAAGTATACTCAGGCTTTTTTATAGTCATTAGAATAAATACTTTCTATCTTATCATTTCCACTTACTTGTCAAATATGCCTTTTCTCCTATTGTCCAGTTTTGATCATAAGGATCCACTGACCATCTTGTTGCCAGCAAAAAAAAACGGAAACTTACTATAACCAATTTGAGCTTCTACTAGATCGGTGGTCGTATTGTACCTTCTATCTCGTTTCCACTTACCAATTTTTTGACTTCTATTCCTATTCCAGATAAAAAGTTCCTCTGGCAGTGCATAAATTCTATCGTCATGAGAACTCCCTCTCATTACAGGATAAAGGTACTGATGCAACTGATATTCACATCGCTTATTTAATAGCCAATATCCTAGGATCATATAGAAGGGATTTATCTTTTCAAGAGGTAAGATAATTGGCAAAGGTAAAGCATTACTCAAATCCACTGGTTTTGTAAGATACATTAACCATAACAATAATGATGAAAAATAAACCATAAATGTATGTAGTGGTATTCTATTCAAAACAATCATATAGAATTTGTAATTCTTTATCTGTATCAAACAGCGTCTTACATTAATACTGCCCACAATTATTTTATATAGAAAAATCACACAAAAGATAGGTAAAAAAATATATACCAAAATTAAGAAAGATGTTAAAACGATAAACTCAGCTATTCCAATTACAGCTGGATATTGAACTTTATATGTTTCAAAATCCTTTAATACAATGAACAATGGAGCGATAAAGTATAAGCACGAGAATATTAGTAAAGCAATTTTTAAATAGAAAATATTCAAGAATTTACTTAATTTTAAAATGTTTGTCCTCATATAACTTCCAGCTCTCCTATCCATCCAATTTATCATTTCTTAAAACCATGACAATCTTCAAACAGAATCCCCCCTATATTTGTTTAATAATTTGTAGGTAAATATTAATCTGAACTTATTAAAATAATTTCTAATACTTCCTTAGAAATATTTTACTGGATTGTATAAGTTCTAGTAAATTCAATTCGGCTCATATTATTCTTAAAATATAACTCATATAAAAAATCTATAACATCAATCCTTTACTATTTTACATAATTTAACGCTTCAAAAGTAAATTAAATGTCTGCCGAATCATCTGTCCACCAATTGTATCCCTAAACTTATCCTCCCTAGATAACTCATCTAGCATATCCTCTAGACTAACAGCCTTAATATGACCTGGCCAAAAGACATTATCCAATCTACCTGCACCCTTATAGGTAGGCATCAAGACAACACGTGTTTCTAAACTATAATATTTCAACAAATTTCCAAATTTATGAGAAAAACTTTCTTCGGCATAAGACATGTTAGGAGACATTTTTTTAGGTCTGCCTATTTGAGCTCCTGTAGCGCTATCTATAGTGTACAATAAACCATCCGCTTCTCTATAAATCACATTTCCTGAAGCATAAAATTTTAAATCTACTAACCAAATTGTAGACCCAGAAACAATAACACAATCAATATCTGCATCTACCCTTTCATCTTCTAAATTGAGATTATGAACAGACCAAAAGGTAACTAATTTTTCTAAAAGTCCTTGTTTTTGTAATGCTTTAGCAAAATTAATTTCACCCTCTTGACCAAGATTAACTGCAGATTCATCGAATCCTGATTTATTCAATCCTTTTCCAGGTTCTCCAAACATCAATTCATGCTGATAAAGTTGATAATTCTTAAGCTTTTGTGGTTCAAATCCTGTCATTTTACCATTATGAGTTGCCTTTGAAATACTGGGACGTTCACTGTGTTTAGGTGTAGAAGAAGTAGGTGGTTCTGGAGAAACCTTAGCATTCTGTCTTCTGCCCCAAAGCAATCCTAATATAAAATATAGTATATTTCTGTGATGCTTAAAAAAGCGAAACAATTTCTCCACCTCCTAAAAATATCTTATTTAGCAATAGTCACTTTACTTGGTCTAAGAACCCTATTATTTAATAAATATCCTTTTTGTAATACTTCAACAATATTATTTTCACTTTGTTCATCAGTAACTACTACTGTATTAACAACCTCATGCATACTTGGGTCAATCATACCGCTATTGTCAATAACTTGTAATCCATTCAATGAAAGAATTTGCAGAAGTTCTTCAGCAATTGAAGTAAGTAAATCTGATTTTTCTTCAGATGATTCAATACGATCAATAACTTGAATAATCTGTTTCATAAATGGGGCAAATTTCTCACCCTTATCTAAATCTTGTCTATAGATTAAATACTGCTTCAGTTCTTCTATCAGACTATTTTTGGCTTTATCTTCTAATAAACGGCGTGTAATTAAAGATTCAATATCTTCAACTTTATCTACGATATACGAAACTTTTTCATGCAACACTTCTTCACTCATAAAAACTTTATCCTTTCTCTCTTCTATTTATTTGCCATCCTTTAGGGTAATTGTAATACAAGACAATATTTGATAACAATGCCAAACTTAATGCGTTACTAATCCAAAAGCTATGTACAAACTTATCAAAGAAGGCACTCAAAAACCAATTAGCTGCAAAAACTAAGATGAACATGAAACATCCCATACCTTGTGAATGGCGTGTTGTTGCATAAATAATAGAATTTTTATTTTCAATAAATTCATTATAAAAATCATTATTTCTAATTTTATTTTCAATTCCTAATTTTTGTGCTTTTGCCAAATAGGCTTCTGCTATTCGAACACGCGCCTTATTATCTAGAACCGCTTTATTCTCATATCTTGTTCTATCTATATATTTTCTAAAGAAAGCCTCAACGTCTGTATCAGGTGCTTTCTTCATACGCTCTATCGTAATATCTAACAATAACTTAAAATATACCTGTTGGAAATCTTTATTGTTACCATATCGTTCATTTAAGGTATCTAAATAATTCTCACACTCATCTTCAGATTTTAAAAATAGAACACCTGCATAGTGTAGTTTATGTTCTAGTGAATCCGAAACATCTACTAATTTTCTTGCAAACTTATAGGCTTCTTCATTATCTCCAATTTCTTTATACGAGCATGATAAAAGGTAATAAATATATTCTTCATTATTTTTATTTTCTTCTAAATAATGATCGTACAGATATCGAACATCTTTTACTGCCTGTTTATACTGATCAAATAAAAATAGTGATCTCCCCTTTTTCAAAAGATAAAAGGAATTATTAGACAGCTCAAAAGCTTCCTGATAATACTGAATTGCGAACTTTTGCTGATTTTTTTCACAATAAACATCACCTAGCAAGGATAAGATATCTGCGTTTTTAGGTCTCAATCTATTAGCTTCACTAATAGCTAGCTCTGCATCCGATAACTTTCTATCTTCAAGGCTAATCATAGCCTTAAAATACCAAACATCTGCATCATTTCGATTCATCTTTAAGGCTTCTTCAATATAGGAATAAGCTAATGATTTCTTTCCTGAATAAAAGGCCTGCCTAGCTGAATCAAGATAGCTTGAATTTGAATGATTTGTTGGAGTCGAATCAGGTACTCCTTCAGAACTTTGTTTAGAAATTTCTAATTCCCTATCATATTTTTGTCTTGTTTCTTCACTTTCAAATACTTTTTCTGCCTGTGCAATGACTTCCATCTTTCTCTCAGCCATTGATCTTTGATCAATATTTGGTGAACCCGTCAACTGGCGATAGCGTCTCCTATTTGACTTGATACTTTTCTTAACATCATCTAATGAACTTTTTTCTGAAATCCCTAACTCTTCATAATAGTTTATGACCGACATTGTGTTCCTCCTCTAATCAATAGTTAAATCTTTTATTTTACGACTTGCTACTTCTACAGCACTTTTATCGAGATTTGCTTGTCTCTCTACCTCAAAAGTACCCAATAAGTGATTATCCGAATCATGTACCTCTACAAATACTGTTTGATCGACATCATAATGATAAGTTACCTTCAAAACCGTTCCTGCTGGCCAGTCACCTGGTAATTTAATGGTACTCTCTCCTATAACCGTAACAAATTGTGGATCCTCATCATCCCCTTGAGTAACCTCTACTAAAACATTTTGTTGATTATCTACAACTGTTGAAAAATACTCAGAGTACTTGTTTGGTACCTTGGAATTTTTGGGAATAATAATTGTATTTCTTTTCACGCCATTCGAAAGAGCCAGAGTCCCCAAGGCTTGAGAAGTGACATCTGAAACAACTAACTTTTCTGCTAATCCACGAACTGTTTCACTAACATCTGCACTTTCTGATTTATTAGCTATTTCCAATGCTGCCTGAATAGCTGCTCCTTGAGCTACAGCTTCATCTGGATTAATAGAATATACAATCTTCTTCCCAATTTTCTCTTCTAATTTTCTTTGTACCATTGGCATTCGAGTTGAACCACCTATTAATAGTACTTGGTCAATTTCATCCCATGACATTCCAGATTCTTCAACAACATCATCTAACAGCTCCTCTGTACGATTCATTAGACTTTTTGTTGCTTCTTCAAATTCTACACGTGTTATCGGAATTTTATAACTTTTTCCTTTATAGTCGAGAAAGACATTTGTTTTTTCTACAGTTGTTAGTCCTCTCTTTGTATTCTCTGATTTTTCACGAAGTAAGGCAGCAAAGTGTTCATCCGTATAAATATCCTCTGCTCCCTGTTCTTCCATCTTTTCAGCAATAATCATTGATAAGGCGTTATCAAAATCAAACCCACCTAGATTACGATCTCCATCGGTGGCAATAACATCAAACTCGCCATCTTTTATTTTCATTAATGTGACGTCAAAAGTCCCACCACCTAAATCGTATACCAATACTGTCTCATTTTTTTCTGCTGATATACCGTATGCAAGTGCAGCGGCTGTCGGTTCATTTAAAACTCGTAAAACATTAAGTCCAGCAATTTCTCCAGCATGTTTCGTTGCTGTTCTGCGGGCATCATCAAAATAAGCTGGAACAGTTATTACAACATCCTCTACTTTGTCACCAAGTGCATTCTCTGCTCCTTCTTTTAATCTTTTTAAAATGATTGCTGAAATTTCCTCTGCTGTATAAACAGTATCACTAGGAGAATCAAACTTCCAGTTTGGATTTCCCATCTGTCTTTTGACATACTGTACAACCGCTTCAGGACTACTTGCTGCCAAATTTTTAGCTTGAATACCAACAAGTGGTTCATCTTTCCCATCAAAATCCTGAAAGAATACAACAGATGGAGTTAAATTTTCACCATCTTGATTCAATAAAATTTGTGGTTGTCCAGTCTCTGATAATACAGATACTGCTGAATAAGTCGTTCCTAAATCAATTCCAATTGCTTTGCTCATATTTCACTCCTAATCATTATTTGATTTAAACTGTGTTAGTACTTCTGTTAAAAACTCACAGTATTGTAACTCTGCATCAATCTTGCTCTGATTTTTCCCCAAAGTTCTAAGACTGCTAACTGTTAAATTACTAAGTTGAGCTCCTAATTTCTGACCCAATGACAAGTCCGATTCTCTAATTGCTTCTCTGAATCTTTTATTATCTTCTGATATATAGTATTTTTTTAATTGTTTACTCTCACCTAAAGTATCTATAGTTAGAAGTTATACTGATCCTTGGTTTTTTAAACGAAAACAAAACTTTACATAGTCTTTCTGGTGATTTGGGTGCGAAATAACTAGACATTCTTCAATCTCTTTATTGAACAAACCGCCGAGTTTTATTTGTTCTTCATCAATTTGACAAGGAAGATCATACTCTGTTGCTTTCTCAACAATTTCGTCTTGCAATATTCTAAATCTAATCTTGGATTGTTCTCATCGAAATAATATCTCCATTCATCTATATAACTTTTCAATTCTTTGTATTTAAGCATCAACAATCTCCTTTAAGATTTAATTGTTTACGGTTACAGTATAGCATGCTATTTACCTTATTTACGAAAAGCGTATCTATATTTACCTTTATTAAACAAATACCCCCCGAAAAAAACGTAACTATAATTACTTTTTTCTAAAAATTTCCTTAAAAACTGGTAGAATTATGATAGAATGAAAAAAAGGACTTGAGGAGATTTAGGATGCAAGATGAAAGTGTGTATGGATTAGTCTATAAGGCCATCCGCGAGGAGAGAGGATTTACACAGAAGGAAGCTGCTGGAACTACAGTGACTCCTCACTTTTTACGTCAGTTTGAGCAAGGAAAATCTCGAATAACCATTCAAAAATTTGAAGAGATTCTTTCTAATATTGGAATTGATAAAGAAACCTTTGATAGTCTCAAAACGCAGATGTTCCCAACTGAATTTCATAAATTACAGGCTCAAGTTGCTGATTTGGCCTATAAGCGTGAATTTAAAAAGATTATTAGCTTGATTAATCAGCCCTTAGAAAATCCTGGGATTGCTGAACACTATGTAATTGCCAATCGTGTAGTCAATAAATTTGCTATCGCAAACATCATCGGTGATTCTTTTCTGACTCCAAAAGATTATCAAGAACTAGAATATATCAAGAACTATCTTAGTGAATTGGACGATTGGAATAAAATTGAAGTGAATATCTTTTCATCTATCCTTCCTCACTTTTCAATCGAATTTTTAGACTACAGACTCTACCACTTATTAGATACTCTAAAAAAACAGACTGAATACCATTCAATCCGTACTGCTGACTACTATATTGCCTGCTTAAGAACTGCTATCAAGCATTACTCTGTTAATGGCTACTATGATAAAGCTGAAAATCTAGCGTTGAAGACTCTGGAAGTGATTAATACCTTCCCTCTACTGAGTACCAAGATGACAGAGATGATTGGTCTTTCCATGGAGCGGGCTAATAATTTTCTCAGACAAGATGATGTCAAAGGTCTAGAGCTTGCTAAACATATCTTTGCTAGTCTTGATAACTTTGAACAAATCTATCCAAATCAACTTCTGACTCGAATGAGAGAGGATTTCTTTGTTACTGTCACACAACTCAATCATACCGGACAACCTTTAGATATATAATCTAGAAATCAAAAAAGCTTGAGGAACCACATATTTCCTCAGGCTTTTCTTATCCTTTAAAGGTCACAATAGTCGCACCACTGCCTCCAGCATTTTGTGGGGCATAGCCGAAACTCTTAACATGTTTGTTTCTTTGTAGGTATTTGGTGACACCTTCACGGATGACTCCTGTTCCGATACCATGGATGATATCAACTTGAGCCATATTATTAAGCAAGGCTTGGTCGATAAAGGCATCTAGCTCATTCATGGCTTCTTCATAGCGCTTGCCTCGAAGATCCAGTCTGGCTTGTGGGCCACGACCAGAAGTTCGTTTTACGACATTGACTTGTTTCTTCTTGACTTGCTTTTCTTGCTGGGCTTGAACGAGGTCAAATTCTTTCTCTTCTAAGGTCATCTTAATTAAGCCAACTTGGGCTTCCCAGCGGCTATCTTTGAGTTGACTGGTCAAGGTACCACGCTGTCCATAACTGAGAACAACGATATCATCTCCCACCTTTGGAGTTCGTTTTTTCTTGGCCTTTTGAAGAACCTTATTTTTAGACAAATCTACTTTTTCAGGAGCTAATTTTTTCAGCTTGGCCTTGGCTTCAATGATTTCGTGGGGCTTGAGTTGAGATTTACTATGGAGATTTTTGAGAATCTGATCACTCTCACTGAGAGCCATGTCCACAATCTCAGCAGCCTGTTCACGCGCCTTGTTAAGCTCTGTTTCCTTTTCACGATTAAGCTCATTGTAGAGTTTTTGAGAGCACGATTCATCTTGAGATTTTCTTGCTCCACCTCACGGATATTATCCAAACGTTTACGGCTTTCCAGCGTCTGCTCTTCCAGTTGCTCAATGATTCGGTTAACATCATTGTCCTGATCGACCTGCTGACTGGCATCCCCTACGATAACTTCAGATAGTCCTAGACGTTTAGCAATTTCAAAGGCATTGCTTCGGCCAGGAACACCCTGCATAAAGCGATAAGTCGGGCGAAGAGTTGCAGTATCAAACTCCATGCTGGCATTTTGCACAAAGGCTGTCTCAATACCGTAAGCCTTGAGTTCTGGATAGTGGGTAGTCGCCATAGTCTTGACTTGACGCAGGCGAAGGTCCTCAAGAATAGCCATGGCAAGGGCAGCTCCCTCCTGAGGATCTGTACCAGCCCCCAACTCATCCAAGAGCAAGAGCGAATGCTGGTTGACTTTGCCAAGAATATCCACAATATTGGTCATGTGGCTAGAGAAGGTAGACAAGCTCTGCTCAATAGACTGCTCATCGCCAATATCAGCAAAGATTTCTTCAAAAATACCAACACGACTTCCCTTATCTGCTAAAATCGGCAAACCAGACTGAGCCATAACCTGCGTCAAGCCCAGAGTTTTAAGCATGATGGTCTTCCCACCTGTATTGGGACCTGTAATGACAATGGCTGTTAAATCTTGGCCAAAATGGACATCATTTGCGACGGCATTTTTGACCAAAGGATGGCAGACATGTAGCAGTTGAATCTCTTGATTTTCTGATAACTGAGGAACGACTGCTTGCCTTTCTTGGATAAGCGGACCTTGGCACGAATCAAATCCAGATGACCGATAATCCAAGCGTCATTAGCAATCTCAGCCGCATGAGGGCGGACACGCTCCGAGATTTCTTGGAGAATTCGAAGCATTTCATAACGCTCATCTGCTCGCAAACTAGCAATTTCTTCGCTCAGTTTGACCACCTCACGGGGTTCAATATAGACGGTATTTCCACTAGCAGAAATATCATGAACGACACCTGCAATCTTATTGCGATAGGTATTTTTGACTGGTAAAACCTGACGACCATTTCTGCTGGCAACAATCCCTTCTGTCAACATCTGCACTTTTTGCTTGAGCAGGTCCTGTAAAACATCGCGTACCTGACTCTCGCTATCATGGATTTTTCTACGGATGCGCGCCAATTCTTCACTGGCAAAATTCTCAATGAAACCTGCATCATTAAAGGCTTGGAGATTTCCTTGTAATTGAGGAAAATCGTGTAGTTTCTCAAACCAAAGGGCTAATTCTTCCAAACTGACATTTTCCAGATTAGCATAAAAACCTTGAAGCTCTCGGCTAGAAAGAAGCACGCGCTTCAAGAATAGGAACTCCTCAATATTGAGGTCTGCTCCCATCTCCAACCGCTTGCAGACTCCTGCAATTTCCTTAGTTGCGAGAATGGTAAAATGCGGTTGCTCGACAAAGAGAGCCTGCATTTCCTTCATCTCAGCAAAAGCCTGTTTGATTTTATCTGCTTTGGCAGTTGGAGCCAGCTGTCTCAATTGCTCCAAGCCCTGCTCGGTCAACAAATGGGGTTCAAACAAGGCCTTGACCTTATTGAACTCTAATGTTTCTAATATTTTCTTATTCATCTTTATTTCCTTGTCTTTGAATGTCTAGGTGTGGTAGCTTTTTACATTCTGATAGATTCGAGTCAAATCTGTAAACAAAGGGCTAGGAAAACTCCTGCCCTTTTTATCCGATTAAATTTGTCACCCAGATTTGTTTGAGCCAACTGGTTGTTACCGGTATGCTCTGGATGATGTGTTTTGCGACGATACTCTTTTCAAGAGGATTTTGTATAGCTGCCATGGGGATGGTCGCCAAGATTGTCAAGGCCATTTGCAAGACAAATAAGGTCACCAACATGGACAAGACACCTGCTGAAACTTGGAACAACTTACCACCCAGTTTTTTACTAGGAAGTAAGTGTAATAGGAGACCAAGCAAACGACCGATACTATAGAAAATCCCAAATACAAGCAAGTAACCGATCCCTGCGTAAAAGACCTTATCCAGCTGAAAGAGTTGATCCGATGGGAAAAAGAAAGTTCCCTGACCTTCCTGCGGATTTGCATAAGGAAGTAATAAATGGAACTGCTCTCCAAGTCCCTTATAAAACTGGCCAGCCATAAAAGCCGATGCCATAGCTGAAATCAGGTAATAAATCTGTAAGAGCAGGCCTCTCCGATAGCCGATATAAAATCCCCAAGCCAAGACCAATAGAAGAAGGAGTGAAATCATAAGGAATCCTCAATCTTGCTCTGTTCTTGCTTGCAAGTCACAAGCTTGTGACGGAGTTCTTCTAGCTCTTGTTCCTTATCGTCAAATTCAATCTCACGGCTGAGCTGAGTTGATAAACAGTTGACTGCCAACAAAAGAGCGATTGTTTCATCATCTGCGCTAGGCATTTGTTCTTTAATTGCTTGGTATTTTTCTGTCGCAACCTTGGCGATTTCCTCCATAAAGAGATTATCATGCTCGCTTGTCAAGGTTAATGATTTTTTTCCGAATGTAAATTTGAATCGATTTAGATTTGCCATAAAATTCACCTCACGATATTATACCAAAATTCGCTAACTTTGTCAGTTTTTACAAATTTGCCTGCTTTTATGGTACAATAGAAACTATGGCAAGTATAACACTCACACCAAGTGAAAAGGAGATTCAGGCTTTTCTTGAACACTATCAAACCAGTCTGGCTCCCAGCAAGAATCCCTATATCCGCTACTTTTTGCGACTACCTCAAGCAACAGTTTCTATCTATACTTCTGGAAAGGTCTTGCTTCAGGGTGAAGGGGCTGAGAAATACGCCAGTTTCTTTGGCTATCAAGCTGTAGAGGAAACCAGGGGACAAAATCTTCCTTTAATTGGGACAGATGAGGTGGGAAATGGTTCCTACTTTGGTGGGCTTGCAGTTGTGGCTTCCTTTGTCACACCTGACCAGCATGACTTCTTGCGAAAACTCGGTGTGGGAGATTCTAAAACTCTGACCGACCAAAAGATTCGTCAGATTGCCCCTATTCTCAAGGAAAAATCCAGCACCAGGCCCTGCTTCTCTCACCAAGCAAGTACAACGAGGTCATCGGAGAACGCTACAATGCTGTTTCTGTTAAGGTAGCCCTCCATAACCAGGCTATCTATCTCCTCCTTCAAAAAGGACTTCAGCCTGAGAAAATTGTGATTGATGCCTTTACCAGTGCTAAAAATTATGACAAGTACTTGGCACAAGAGGCCAATCGTTTCAGCAATCCTATCAGCTTAGAAGAAAAGGCTGAGGGCAAATACTTGGCTGTCGCAGTTTCTTCTATCATTGCGCGTGACCTCTTTCTGGAAAATCTTGAAAATCTGGGACGAGAACTGGGCTATCAACTTCCAAGTGGAGCTGGAACTGCTTCTGATAAGGTAGCTAGCCAGATTTTGCAAGCCTATGGCATGAAGGGACTCAATTTCTGCGCCAAGCTACACTTTAAAAATACTGAAAAAGCGAAAAAACGCTTAGAAAGGTAAATTATGAATTCATTTAAACATTTCCTAAAAGAGTGGGGATTATTCCTCCTAATTCTGTCATTACTAGCCTTAAGCCGTATCTTTTTTTGGAGCAATGTCCGCGTAGAAGGACATTCCATGGATCCGACCCTAGCGGACGGTGAAATTCTCTTTGTTGTCAAACACCTCCCTATTGACCGTTTTGATATCGTGGTGGCCCATGAGGAAGATGGCAATAAGGACATCGTCAAGCGCGTGATTGGAATGCCTGGCGATACCATCCGTTACGAAATGATAAACTTTACATCAATGATAAAGAGACGGACGAACCTTACCTAGCAGACTACATCAAACGTTTCAAGGATGACAAACTCCAAAGCACTTACTCAGGCAAGGGATTTGAAGGAAATAAAGGCACTTTCTTTAGAAGTATCGCTCAAAAAGCCCAAGCCTTCACAGTCGATGTCAACTACAATACTAACTTTAGCTTTACTGTCCCAGAAGGAGAATACCTTCTCCTCGGAGATGACCGCTTGGTTTCTAGCGACAGCCGCCATGTAGGTACTTTTAAAGCAAAAGATATCACAGGGGAAGCTAAATTCCGCTTCTGGCCAATCACCCGTATCGGAACATTTTAAGAGACCTAAGAGGCCGAGAATCAAGAATCTCAGCCTCTTCTTCTATCGTGAGAATATGATTATTCACTATCCAGTTTGATTAAGATAGAAACAAAGTTATACTCAATGAAAATCAAAGAGCAAACTAGGAAGCTAGTCGCAGGCTGCTCAAAATACTGTTTTGAGGTTGCAAATGGAAGCTGACGTGGTTTGAAGAGATTTTCGAAGAGTATTAACTCTCACCTATTTATGCAAAGGAATCTTATGGAAGTTTATTTTTCAGGAACCATTGAACGGATTATTTTTGAAAATCCCAGCAATTTTTATCGCATCCTCCTCCTAGAAATCGAAGATACGGACGCAGAGGATTTTAATGATTTTGAAATCATTGTCACGGGCACCATGGCTGACGTGATCGAGGGAGAAGACTATACTTTTTGGGGGCAAATTGTCCAGCACTCCAAGTATGGGGAGCAACTGCAAATCAACCGTTATGAACGTGCAAAACCAACTAGCAAGGGATTGGTTAAGTACTTTTCAAGTAGCCATTTCAAGGGAATTGGTCTCAAGACAGCTCAGAAAATTGTGGACACCTATGGCGACAATACCATTGACGAAATTTTGCAACACCCAGAAAAGCTAGAAGGCATCGCAGGACTATCTGCCAAAAATCGCGAGGCTTTCGTCTCCACTCTCCGTCTCAACTACGGAACGGAGATGGTTTTGGCCAAACTAGCCAACTACGGCATTCCCAACAAACTAGCCTTTCAGATTCAAGACTTTTACAAGGAAGAAACCCTTGATGTGGTTGAAAATTATCCCTACCAGTTGGTTGAGGATATCAAGGGTTTGGGCTTTACCATTGCTGACCAATTAGCAGAAGAACTAGGAATCGAAAGTCAGGCTCCTGAACGCTTCCGCGCCGGGCTAGTTCACAGTCTTTTTCAGGCCTGTATGGAAACAGGGGACACCTATGTTGAAGCTCGGGATTTGCTAGAACAAACTCTCACTCTCCTTGAGTCTTCCCGCCCCGTGGAACTGGATCCCAGCCAAGTGGCCCAAGAACTCTCCTACCTGATTGAAGAAGACAAGGTCCAGCAGATTGATACCAAAATTTTTGACAACAGCCTCTTTTTCGCTGAGGAAGGCATCCGCAGTCACTTGGTTCGTATCCTTGAAAAAGGAAAACAGAAGAGCCAGGATTTAGAAACCATTCAAAAACATATCACTACTGTCGAGCAAGAACTGGGGATTGAGTATGATAGCATTCAAAAACAAGCTATTTGTGATGCTATCCAGAATAAGGTCTTTATCCTGACAGGTGGACCTGGTACTGGTAAGACAACGGTTATCAATGGTATCATCGCTGTTTATGCCCTTTTAGAAGAACTTGACCTCAGGAAAAAAAGCAACCTGCCGATTCTTCTTGCCGCTCCAACTGGACGAGCCGCTCGGCGCATGAATGAATTGACAGGCTTGCCTAGCGCGACCATACACCGTCATTTAGGAATGACAGGGGACGATGATACCAGTCATCTAGAAGATTATCTGGATGCTGACTTTATCATCGTAGATGAATTTTCTATGGTGGATACTTGGCTGGCCAACCAACTCTTCTCCAATATCTCTTCTAACAGTAAAATCCTCATCGTGGGCGACAGCGACCAGTTGCCTTCTGTCAGTCCTGGACAGGTTCTAGCGGATCTACTCCATATTCCCTTAATTCCTCAGACTCGCTTGGAAAAAATTTACCGGCAAAGCGAAGAATCAACCATCGTCACCCTAGCTAGTCAAATTCGACAGGGCATCTTGCCAGCTGATTTTACCCAGAAAAAAGCTGACCGTTCCTACTTTGAAATTGCTAGCGGACATATTCCTGCTACCATTGAAAAAATCTTAGGGGCTGCCCTCAGAAGTGGTATCCCTGCCCGTGATATCCAAGTTCTGGCTCCCATGTACCGAGGAACTGCAGGGATTGATGCTATCAATCAGCTCATGCAAGACCTGCTCAACCCACCACAAAAAGATCAACTCAGTTTTGAAGCTCCCCAGTGCCACTATCGTAAGGGAGACAAGGTCATTCATTTGGTCAACGATGCTGAAATCAATGTCTTTAATGGAGATTTGGGAGCTATTATAGACCTGATTCCTGGTAAATACACCGAGTCGAAGCAAGATGAGATTGTCATTGATTTTGATGGTAACGAGGTCTCTTACCCACGTAACGAATGGTACAAAATTCGCTTGGCCTATGCCATGAGTATCCATAAATCCCAAGGAAGTGAGTTTCCTGTTGTCATCCTACCTATCACCAGTGCTAGCAGGCGTATGCTGGAGCGCAATCTCATCTACACAGCCATTACACGCGCCAAAAGCAAGCTTATCTTACTAGGCGAATTACAGGCCTTCGACTATGCTACTCAGCACATCGGAACTGCCCGAAAAACCTATCTGATTGAACGCTTCAGTGATTTATTGGAGAATGTTGAAGAAAAGCAACCAGCTGTCTCTGAAACAGCCACATCAAGCGCCTCTGAACAATCCTACATCCTAACCGAAGAAAACTGGGACAGCATCCCGGCCATGATTGGGATTACAGACGCAGACCTCAAAGAGATTTTTGGAAAATAGTGCATAAGAAAACCCACCAATTCAGGTGGGATTTTTGTTTATTAAGATTATTTAACTGTTGCTGTGCTTGTAATCAATTCAACAGCTTTTTTGATTGTGATATCGTGTTTCAACATATCAGCTGAAAGCAAGCTTTGTACTTGTGCAACTTCCATGTTGTAATCTGCAGCCAATTGCTCGATTTCTTTTTGGATTTCTTCTTCTGAAGCATCAAATCCTTCAGCTTTGGCAACTGCTTCGATAACAAGGTTAGTCTTAGTACGTGACTCAGCTTCTGCTTGGTATTGATTGTGAAGGTCTTCTTGAGTAGTTCCAGTGATTTGGAAGTACATGTCAGGGTTGATACCTTGACGTTGCAAGTTTCCAAGGAATTCGTTTACTGAGCGGTGAACTTCTTCGTGAATCATTTCTTCTGGAAGTTCTACGATTTCAGCGTTTTCTACAGCTTTATCAATTGCTGCACCTTCAACTGCATCTTTGTAAGCTTCTTCTTTAGCAGCAGCCAATTCGTTGCGGTATTTTTCTTTCAATTCAGCAAGTGTTTCAACTTCTTCGTCGATGTCTTTTGCAAGCTCATCGTCAAGAGCTGGAACTTCTTTAGCTTTTACTTCGTGGATAGTTGTTACGAATTTAGCTTCTTTACCTGCAAGATCTTCTGCTTGGTAGTCTTCTGGGAATGTTACGATAACATCAACAGTTTCGCCAGCTGAGTGACCTACCAATTGGTCTTCGAAACCAGGGATGAATTGACCTGAACCAAGTCCAAGTGAGAAGTTTTCACCTTTTCCGCCATCAAATTCAACACCGTCGATAGAACCAACGAAGTCGATGACAACAGTGTCACCGTTTTCAGCCGCAGCTTCTTTGATAACCAATTCAGCCAAGTTATTGCGTTCGCGTTCGATACGCTCTTCAACGTCAGCGTCAGTTACTTCTTTTTCTACATCAACTGATACTTCAAGGTTTTTGTAGTCACCCAATTTTACTTCAGGTTTTGTAACAACTTCAGCAGTGATAACCCAGTCTTGACCTTTTTCCATTGAAGTTACGTCAATTTTTGGTTGAGCAACCACTTCAAGACCAGCTTCTTTTACAGCTGCTTCATAAGCATTTGGCAAAAGAGCGTTCATAACGTCTTGGTAAAGTGACTCTTCACCAAATTTTTTGTCGAAGATAGGACGTGGAAGGTGACCTTTACGGAAACCTGGAACATTAAGAGATTTCTTCACTGAGTTGAAGACACGATCCAATTCTGGTTTGATTTGGTCTTGAGAGATAGTGAAAGTCAAGACACCACGGTTTGTTTCTTTGTTTTTCAAATGATACAGACATTCTGTCATTTCTCCTTAAAATTTTTTTAAATACAGTCTATTATAACATAAATGGGCGACTGTTTTTCAAGTAATGAACGCGCTTTTCAATCACGCTGGAAGTATGGTTTCTTCTTGGTTTTCTTTAGGTTTCGAATATAATTTTATAAAAGATGTTTAATGATGGCTGATTACAGTAAAAACGAATCGCCCAAACATTCCTCGTTAGGCGATTCGTTTTTTTCTTATTTCGCAACAGAAACATTGCCTGTTGAACCGTCATATCGAACAGTTTCTCCATAAAAAAACCTGAAATTCCTTTTTTTCAATATGCTCACGGAAATCATTAGGTAAAACTTTCATCTTCACGATTTCACCAGATTCATCTGCATAGCCTAAAAATATGGTGATCTTTATATGATAATCCGTCCATAAACATTGTGAAATATCCAGTTACAAGTTTACCATTATGATCATTGACATCTCTTAGATAAAGTTTGTTATCATTAATCGTCAATCCAGATGATTCTAGACTAATAACTGGACTTGAGTTTTTTTAAGATAAAGTTCAGACCCAACTTTTTGAATAGGGAAGTGAGTAGTGAATTCTGGTAGACTCGCAACCTTACGTCCATCAGCTCCAAAGTAATATTTATTTGGTAAGTTTTGGAAATTCTTTATGACAGCTTTAGGATCAATTTCTTCCCCTGGTTTTTTATTATCAGTAATGGCATCTAGAGTATTTCGTTTTTATATCGCCAATCTTTTGATAAGAAAAAAACGTTCAACAATAGGTTTGATATACCAGGCATTCTTTTCGATAACAACTCCATCTTTCTTATGAACAAGGTGATAGTCATAACCATCAGACAAAGTAACGATATCTGTAATAACTGTATCATCAAAAGGATCTTGTTCAACTTCACTTGGAAGTCTGGTTAACATATAACCATCCTTACCAATGACATAACTTTCCCCATCGCTTGCTGGAACAGCTCTATCTGCTACCATAGCACCTGAGTTTTCAAAGTAAGACCATTGGCCATTTGCTGTAGCCCATCCTGTTGCCATAGCGCCACTGCCTTTGAGATAGTACCAAGTAGATCCTTCTTTATACCAACCAGTACGCATAGCGCCACTATCTGCTAGTGAATACCATGTATTTCCGTCTTTGAGCCAGCCTGTCTGCATGTTACCAGAAGCGTCAAAGTGGTACCAAGAGCCAGCATTTTGCACCCATTTGTTTTTAGCGAGACTGCCATCTTGTGAAAGATTCCAGTCAGCACCACTTTTAACCCAAGTATCTGCAGCCTGTGCTTGATTGATAGACAAAAGTAGACCAGCACCTGCAAGCAAACCAAGTGTAAGTAGTTTAGATTTTTTCATAGCTATTTCCTCCAATTAATAACAAATTATTTATGACATTTAAAATTTATTGCTACCAAACTCGTCTAGATCCGTCAATAGATCCAATGTATTTATTGTTAGTTATGTTTACAAATTTTCTTACAGAGTTTGCGTGAACCACTTGATTACCACCAATATTAATTCCCACATGCTCAAGATTATTAAAGAAAATTAAATCTCCAGGTTTTTCACTACCAGTTACATCAATTCCTTGATTAAATTGAGTTCTAGTATCAGTTCCTAAGTAAATGTCAAAATTTTTATATATAGCATATGTAAATCCAGAACAGTCAACACCTACAGAAAGGTCTCTACCAGCAGGTTCATATGGCAAGACAGGAATTTTATTTGCAAACGTCTTAGCATATTCAGCTACAGCTTCTCCTTTATTTTCAACTAGTACTCCACTTGTCCTAAAGAAATAAGGAGTATCTCCAACTCGATTATAACCAGTTAACATAGCACCATCATTTGAAAGATAATACCAATTACCATCTGAGTTAATCCACTCATTTGATTTCATCCAACCTTGATCATCAAAATAATACCATTTCTCATCTAACAATTCCCAATGTTTAGCATACCCACCTGAACTATATTTGAACCACCAGCGACCATCTGTTTTCATCCAAGTTCCTTTATCATCTCTATTTTGATTAAATGCTATTTTTTCTTGATTACTTTCTACTTGAGTTAATTCTCTAGGAGAAAATCCTACCAACTTAACTTGTTCTGCATCTTCAACCTTAATTTTACCTTCTTTAACAAGTTGATCAATTGCTTCTTTCTCGCTTGTATACTGTGAAATTGTTTGTGATGTAGTCACTTTAGTGGTAGACGTTGTAGTTTCTGCATTAACTACATAAGTAGTTGATAGTAAAGCTCCTGAAGTAAGTAATAAAGCTGCATAAGTAATATATTTTTTCATGACAAAAATCCTTTCTTTTAATTTAATGTTTATTGGAACTACTAATACAATTAACATTATAAACAACTCCTAATAATGGTTAAGAGTACAACAATTCTATGTATTTTTTTATGTGACATTACTTTTGATTTAGATTACGGAAACATCATCTCATCCTTTTTCTTGTTTAATTTCCTAAAAACCAAGTTAAAAAAGATATAAAAATTGGTAAAACGTAAGTAAAATTAGTAATCCTTTTCATAGTCTTTAACACCTTCTTTCTACCATCATTGCCCACCCCACATCTTTATGATATACTAAATATAAACATTTTCTTAAAACTTCTACTTTTGGAACATTTCTGGAGGCAAAAATATGCGGTGGGATATTGGTTCAGTTTATAAATACATTCGTAAGTCAAAAGGGATTACACAAAATGAGGTCTGTGGGGACTACATTACTCATTCTAACTTATCGAAGTTTGAAAATAATCATTCTACTCCTAGGTATGATACTATGGAGTTGTTGTTGAGGCAAATTGATATGTGTTTCGATGAATTTCATTATATTTGTCAACATTACCAAATGGATTCTCGTAAGAAATTATTTTCAGAATACTATCAAGTCATTTCTTCACCTAATCTAGAAGAAATGAAGACACTGCTATCAAAATGTCAAATTTATCTAGATGACGTGCAGAATGATATCCCAATAGAACATGCTGTAAAAGAATTAACCATTTTTATAGAAGTGATTGAAAATCAGTTTTCCGATAAAGCCCAAGCCTTGGCTGAAGAGTTATGGAAAGAATTGGAAAAAAGAGATCAGTGGTTCCTCTCAGATTTACGGTTGTTAGTGATGATCATTTTCCATTTCCCTGTTGATTCACTAGAAATGCTACGTCAAAGACTTGTAAAATCTCTAAATAAATACACAGATTATCGCCCAGTTCAAAGTATTCATTACTCCATTCTAGCCAATATGACACGAATGTACCTTGAAGCAAATAAGAAAGATGCCTGTCTATGCTTAATTCAAGAATGTCTTGATTTATCAAAAAAAATGAAACGATACGATTTATTAGGTGTAGCTCAAGTACGTCTGGGAATCGTTAATGAAGATCATGCTATGATTAATAAGGGATTATCCTTACTCGAATCAACAGATGAAAGTCGATTACTAGAGGAAATGAAAAAAGAAGTTCGTGATTATTATCAAGTAGATTTTTTTGAAATAGAGACCAAACAATAACTATTACATTATGAATAAAAGCGAACATGACTTCCTAGAAAACGAAGCTGTTCGCTTTTTTTATTTTACTATGTCAGATAGTTTATTTCACAACAGAAACATTGCCAGTTGAACTATCATATCGAACAGTTTCTCCATAAAAACCGGAAATTCCTTTTTCAATATGATCACGGAAATCATTAGGCAAAACTTTCATCTTCACGATTTCACCAGATTCATCTGCATAGCCCAAAATATGGTGATCTTTAGATAATAATCCGTCCATAAACATTGTAAAATATCCAGTTACAAGCTTACCATTATGATCATTGGCAGCTCTTAGATAAAGTTTATTGTCATTAATTGTAAATCCAGATGATTCTAGACTAATAACTGGACTTGAATTTCTAAGATAAAGTTCAGATCCAACTTTTTGAATAGGGAAGTGAGTAGTGAATTCTGGTAGATTCGCAACCTTACGTCCATCTGCTCCAAAGTAATACTTATTTGGTAAGTTTTGGAAATTCTTTATGACAGCTTTAGGATCAATTTCTTCCCCTGGTTTTTTATTATCAGTAATTGCATCTAAAGTATTTCGTTTTATATCGCCAATCTTTTGATAAGAAAAACGTTCAACAATAGGTTTGATATACCAGGCATTCTTTTCGATAACAACTCCATCTTTCTTATGAACAAGGTGATAGTCATAACCATCAGACAAAGTAACGATATCTGTAATAACTGTATCATCAAAAGGATCTTGTTCAACTTCACTTGGAAGTCTGGTTAACATATAACCATCCTTACCAATAACGTAACTTTCCCCATCACTGGCTGGAACAGCTCTGTCTGCGACCATAGCACCTGATTTTTCAAAGTAAGACCATTTACCATTTGCAGTCGCCCATCCTGTTGCCATAGCGCCACTGCCTTTTAGGTAGTACCAAGTAGATCCTTCTTTGTACCAACCTGTACGCATAGCACCACTATTAGCTAGTGAGTACCAGGTGTTGCCTTCCTTGTACCAGCCTGTGCGCATAGCGCCACTATCTGCTAGTGAATACCATGTATTGCCGTCTTTGAGCCAACCTGTCTGCATTTTACCAGTGCTGTCGAAGTGATACCATGAGCCAGCATTTTGTACCCATTTATCCTTAGCTAGACTGCCATCTTGTGAAAGATTCCAGTCAGAACCATTTTTAACCCAAGTATCTGCAGCCTGTGCTTGGTTGATAGATAAAAGTAGACCAGCACCTACAAGCAAACCAAGTGTGAGTAATTTTGATTTTTTCATAGCCATTTCCTCCACGAATTGAAACTGAGAGATAGAGTTAGTTTAACCATCTTTTTTATAACACTCTTAAAGAGATGAAATAAAGTCCTTAACGCTCTAGTGACCTTATTTTGATAATTTACAGGGACATGATTTTAACCCCCTTTTGAGTTTATATCAATCTTTTTTATGGTCAATATATTATTTTATCTATTTATAACTCTATTCTACTACCCTATAAAATGAATGTCAACAAATAACATAAAAACATTGTGAAAAAAATATTTTATCGTTCTATAGCTACTCACTCGCTTCTTTGATACTAAATTAAGTCATTTCTCCGATATTATTTTATATAACTACTAAAACTCCTCATGCCCCACCAAGTGATGCTGAAAGGCATAGACCGCTGCCTGGGTACGATCGCTGACCTCAAGTTTGGCAAGAATGTTAGACACGTGGGTCTTGACCGTCTTGAGAGAGATAAAAAGTTCGTCTGCGATGCGCTGATTTCATAGCCCTTGGCGATGAGTTGGAGTACATCTCGCTCACGCGCAGTCAAGTCCTCATGTAGTTCTATGTGATTGCGGTGGTATTCGACTTTTTTGCTGACCTCTTGCTCAATGGCTAACTCCCCAGCAGCCACCTTACGGACGGCATGGAGTAATTCGTCAGCACTAGAAGTCTTGAGCATATAGCCCCGAGCACCAGCATTCAAGACCGGCATGATTTTTTCATTGTCCAAATAAGAGCTCACAATCAAAATCTTGGCTTCAGGCCATTCTTTGAGGATGGCCAAGGTCGCGTCAATACCATTCATCTCAGGCATGACAATATCCATGACAATAACATCTGGACGCAATTTCAGGGATAAGTCAATTCCCTGAGATCCGTTGGACGCCTCGCCCACAACTTCTACATCGTCTTGGAGGTCAAAGTAGCTTTTCAAGCCCAATCGAACCATTTCATGGTCATCTACTAGTAAAATTTTCATCTTTACTCCTTTATCATTCCTTATCGAGCAGGGGAATACGGATATCAACTGCCAGCCCTTGTTTGGGAGCTGTTAATACCTGAACCGTCCCTGCCATATCTTCAACCCGCTCCTTGATATTGCGGAGTCCATAACTCAGGTCATCTAAGCTCCCTAACTGAAAACCAATCCCATTGTCCACCACCTTCAGCTGCAATTGAAAATCTGACTGATAGAGGTAAACATCTAAACAAGATGCCTGGGCATGGCGAAGGGTATTGCTGATCAATTCTTGCAGGATACGGAAGATATGCTCTTCGATTTTCTTAGGCAATTCCGTCACATTTTGCTTGAAACTAACCTTGAGATCACTCTTGTCCTCAAGCTCTTTTAAGAGGATTTGGATTCCTTCAACCAGACTCTTCTGCTCCAGTTCAACTGGTCGCAAATGCAGGAGCAAGACTCGCAAATCCTTCTGGGCAGTTTCTAAAATAGCTGTGACACTCTGCAACTGGGTCTGCATCTTTTCTCTCTCCAATTTCAAAGCCTGCTGACTGATACCTGACAAAATCATGTGGGCCGCAAACAACTCCTGACTGACTGTATCGTGCAAATCTCTAGCAATTCGCTTCCGTTCTTTCTCGATGATTTCCTCTTCCTGATCAAGACTGTGATTTTCAGCCTTTTGAAGAGCTTCTGTCAAAAGGTTCAGTTTACCTGACAAGGACTTGAAACTGGCATCCAAGTCTGGATCTGCAACCTGAACCACTTCTTGTCCTGCCAACAAACGCTTGAGATTAGCCTGCATTTTTCTTAGAGAAAGCTCTTCAACACCTCTCCAAAACAGGGCTAAGAGAAATGTCATGGACATGCTGAAAACCAACAACAAAAAGATAAATTTTTCTGTTTTTTCGACATCGTGCAAGAAAATAGACCAGTCAAAGTCAAGGATGTCCAGCAAGCTGTGGGAGAAAAATAAGACAAAGAGGAAGGAGGTAATGGCAATGATTACATAAGCTTGTTTTTTCATCCTCTAACCACCTCAACATCGCCAATCATAGTGGTCAAGAAAATCTTGACACTCTTGTTACTCTTGAGATAATCTTTCGTTTCCTGATGATAGTGTTCATTGCGGAGGGCTCGCTTGGGCTGGTTGAAAAAAGTCAAATCACCATAGAGACAGTTAACGCTGAGACTGACTTCCACATCTACAGGTACAATGATTTGGTCGTTCCTACCATCTTTCTGAGAATAATGACATTGTCATGATTGATTAAGATGACCCTCTCCAGATGAATAGTGTCCTTGCCCATGAGACGAAAGAGATTGATATCATCAAACTGGCAAGTTTGGTAGCTTGAAAAATGATGGAGATTTCCAAACCAACGATTTTTCTCCTTCTTAACCGTTACCACCTCTTCAAACACCAAATTAGTCTGCTCTTTTTCCTGATTCATCATCGGATAAAGAAGAAAAAGACTATAGATGACCGCAACAAAAATAGCTAGAATCACAAAAGGATTGAGCATGACGATGAAAAAGAAGAGAATTGTTGCCACTACTAAAAGAAGATTATTGCCCTCTTTACCAGTGTAATAGCGAATCAAAAGCAAAAAGAGGAATAGAATCAGCAGAAAACGCGAAAAATGCTCTGATACCATCAAAATCAGAGCTCCTGTCAAAAGACAGGCTTCGATAAATAAAAAGATTTTAAATTTTCTCATAGGTTCATCCTCTGCTTTCTATTTTATCACAATTCAAAAAAGTCACCTCGGTCTGAAGATGGAAAAAAGGCGGTGGTTACGCCTTTTTCATCTGATCCTTTTGCTTCTTTTAATTTTCCATAAAGAAGATAGTCTACTTTTTGCAGATCTGCTATGGTGGCACAATTAAGAGCACACATGATCAAGCGTAGATCTGCTTTCCAGCCTTGGACAATGCCAATCACTTCTTCAACTGTGTAGGTTTCAACCAATTCCAGAACTGTTCGAGACAGTCCCACAGCCTTAGCACCAAAGACCAAGCACTTAATCATATCCAGCGGATTGCGAACGCCACCACTGACCAAGAGTTCAACCTTGTCTTTCCAGTCTTGGGCATTGAGAAGAGCCTGCATGGTAGACTGGCCCCATTGATTGAGATAATCACGCTGACCACTGCGACGGTTTTCAATATAGGCAAAGCTGGTACCACCACGACCTGACAGGTCAAAGGTTCGAACACCCAGTTCATAGGCTCTTTCAATGGTCTTCACATCCATCCCAAAGCCTACTTCCTTGAGAATAATAGGAACGGGGATTTGCTTGCTGTAGTCTGCCAGATGCGATTGCCAGCTTCTGAACCTTCTTTCTCCCTCGGGCATGAGCAACTCCTGCATAACATTGACATGCACCTGCAGGAGAAGGGGATCCATCTCTTCTACAGTCCGAAGTCCCAACTCAACAGGCTTGTCTAATCCAATATTGGTTCCAAGGAGAAGATTTGGATGATCAGACTTGACAGAAAAAGAGTCATCTGCTGGATCTTTGAGGGCTGCGCTATAAGAACCCGTCACAAACAAAATACCACAGGCTTCCGCCACCTGAGCCAGCTTTTGATTGATTTCTCTTCCCTTATCGCTTCCACCCGTCATAGCATTGATATAAAAAGGAAAATCCCATTTTCGACCAGCAAACTCTGTCGACAGATCGATTTCATCCAGGTCGTAAAGAGGCAAGGAAGAATGAATCAACTCCACCTCATCAAAGCTATTATAGGAACTTTTCTGCTCAAGGGCATAGCGGATGTGCTCGTCCTTACGATTTGTCGTCATGTCCTATCCTTTCTTGGTATAAGAGCTCAATCCCCAGATCGGCCCAGCGATTTTTTATGGTTTCAGTTGATTGCACATCAAAACTCAAGGCAATGCCACAGTCACCACCACCAGCACCGCTACTCTTGGCAACAGCCTGCAAATCTTGGCTAGCTGTCTTCAACTGTCTAAGCGAAGGCGTGTAAATATCTGCGCTCAAGCCTTCTAAAAGCTGACTGGCTGTTTCCACCTGCTCAATGATTTTTTCGGCTTTTCCTTGCTCCAAGGCTTCTACCAAAGTAGCCACCATTTCTTTTGAAGAAGTTAAAAAATTCTGATTGATGTTTTGTTTAATTTGCTTGACCATATCACTAGACACAGCTACTTCCTTGGTCCATCCAACTAGGAAATCACATTCTAGGGCAGGTTGTACGTGTGAAATTGAAAATTCCCAATCACGCTCCAAAACTATCACCAAGTTTTCTTCTTCCAACCAAGCAGCTACCTGCTGGCGATCAAATGACTGGTAGAGAACCAAATCTTCTGCCACAATACAGGCAAGGTCTCCCATAGAGCCATTGTCTCCTCGCTTGAGCAAGACAGCACTAGCCAGCTTGAACAAGAGCTCCTGATCAACAGAAACATCATACAGAGCTAGTAAAGCCTTGACAACCAAGACAACGACGCTACCGCTAGAGCCTAGACCAAATTTTTTCCCTTCTCTTTCCATTTTGCCACGGATTTCGAGAAAAAAGGTTGCAAGGTCTGCCCATGAGAAGTCAGGAAATCTTCCACTAAAGCAATCGTTTCTTGAATCAAGTTGTAGTCAGGATTTGGCGTCAAGTCCACTGCGAAATCAAACATATCCGAATAAATACGGTAACTATCAGAAAAAGCAATCTCGCCCTTCATATAGATGGGAATGGCCTTTATCAAGGCCAACTGCCCAGGCTCTAAAATAGCATATTCGCCTGCCCAATAGAGTTTTCCGCAAGTTTTAACAGCAATCATCTTGGCTCAAATCCTTTGTTTTTGACACAATCAAGCGATAACGTTGACCGAAGATTTCTGATAAATGCTCCAAGTCTTTCTCTTGACAGAGGATCTTGACATTGGGACCAGCATCCATGGTAAAATAGCAAGCCTCACCTTGCTCACGAAGCTGGCGAACAAAGTCCATGGCTTCATAAGATGCATCAGTCAGATAAGAGAAGGCTGGACTAGCAGTCTTGGTTGTAGCGTGCATCGCCAGAGCATTTTTCTCAGTCAATTTCCCAACCTTGGCAAAGTTATTTTCCTTGAGATAAACCAGCATATCCTGATAGTCCTTCTCAGACTGACGTACCCAGTCATCAAAGCTCGTCGAGGTTTCCACACAAAGTTTCATCCCGTCACGACTAGAGATTGGTTTTTTCTTGTCTTCTAGCACCAACATAATCATAGCTAGTTTCAAGTCTGTCTCTACAGGGTAAATCTCTCCGCTATCCTTGTCCCAGGCTCCTAGCGGTCCATAAAAACTCCGAGAAGAAGAGCCTGAGGCAAACTTTGCTTCCTGCGCTAACTGACTTCTATCCAATCCAAGCTGGAAATAAGCATTGCAAACCTTGACCAAGGCAGACAAGCCGCTAGAACTTGATGACAAGCCCGCTGCTGTAGGCATATTGTTTTGAGTATCGATACGGACAAAGCCCTCACCATCTGGACGATAGCGGTCAATAATCTTACTCATCTTGGCATGCTCCGCCTCATTTTGTAGCTGACCATTGATATAAAAGGCATCAGCCATTGCATCCGTCGATAGAGGCGACAAAGTCGTCTCCGTGTACATATTTTCCAGAGTCAGAGAAATACTGCTAGTAGCAGGCACCATCTCTTTTTCTTTTTTCTTTCCCCAATATTTGATAATAGCAATATTTGCGTAAGAACGTACTGTTACAGGCTCTCTATCCATGTCTGAACAGCTCCTTTCTCTTCTAATCTTTCTGCTAGTTCTTGAGCTTGAGTCAAATTGTCTGCCAAGGCTATGATACAGCCTCCTAGCCCACCACCGCTCATCTTGGCACCCAGAGCACCATGGTGAAGAGCCGTTTCAACCAAAGAATCTGACTCAGAACTACTAACACCAATTTCTTTTAAGTGGAAATGCGCTTGACTGAGGATTTGTCCCAGTCCTTCAGCATCTTTTTGTGAAATCGCATCTTCTGCTTGCTGGGTTAATTCTCCCAAGGCATGCAAAAACGGTAGGGCATCCTTGCCCTTGTTTTGAACCACTTGAATAGCTTCACGAGTATGGCCATAAACACCCGTATCGGCAATGACCAAATAGGCAGATAAATCCATCTCAAGCTCTGTAAATCCTACATTCTTAATAAATCGAATAGGCTGGTCACTGAGACAGGTCTTGGCATCCAACCACTAGGATTCATATGGGCAATCATCTCAGCTCGATTGACCAAGATTTCTAATACATCATGAGGCAGTTCTGCCTCATAGTAGTCAAAAACCGCACGAATAGCCGCTATGCTAATAGCCGCTGACGAACCCATTCCCCTTTTTTCAGGGATAGCCGAGTCAATCTCACAGCGAATGCAGGCTTCTTTGATATCCAAATACTCCAGCGAAGCATAAACTGCCATGGACAAAGTATCCTCCTCATAGAGACGCCAAGGACTCTGCTGCAGGAACTACCTTACAAGTCACCTCCACCTCCAAAAGAGGCAGGGAAATGGCAGGATAACCGTAAACGACTGCATGCTCCCCTATTAAAATTATCTTACTATGTGCCTGACCGACACCAACTTTTTTTGTCATGTTTTCCTTTTGCTAGACGAAAAAGCCGTCCCATACTCAATGAAAATCAAAAAGCAAACTAGGAAGCTAGCCGCAGGCTGTACTTGAGTACGGTAAGGCGACGCTGACGTGGTTTGAAGTTTGATTTTCGAAGAGTATTATTTTTTCCTACAAGTATTTATTCTCTCCTATCTATTTTATTATATTTTCACAAAAAAAGCGATTGTTTCCTTCACAATCGCTTCTTTCATTATTGAATCCATTCGCCATTATAATTGACAGAATAGCCGTCTATGGTCGTATTCACTGCCAAAGCACCTGAGCTATAAGCATAGTACCATTTGCCTTTGACCTGGAACCAACCAGTCTTCATATCGCCATTACTTGCATTTAGGTAGTACCAAGTTGAACCATCTTTATACCAACCAGTGGCCATAGCTCCTGATGAACGGAGGTAGTACCACTTGTTACCAAGGTTTTGCCAACCAGTTTTCATATCGCCATTTGGCTCATCTAAATAATACCAAGTCGAACCTTCTTGATACCAACCAGTTGCCATAGCTCCTGATGAACGGAGGTAGTACCAGTTATTACCTAGATATTGCCATCCTGTTCGCATAATGCCAGTTTCTGGGTCTAGGTAATACCATGGAGCAGGTTTGCTTCTATCAATGCCAATAGTAACATGAAAATCTTGAGTCCAAGCCTTAGCAACTTCACCAATTGGTAGTGGATTGTAAGAATCATCGCCAAAATTTCCTAGCTTATTTAAATAATACCAATTGCCGTCTTCATAAATCCAGCCTGTCTTTACAGCATAATGATTATCAAAATAATAAGTTCTCTTTTCAGGAGATGGAGTATATTGTTCACCATATACTTTTCCTGTATTTTCAGACGTTTTTGCCTCTAGTACTTGTTTATCTGTTTGTTCTAGCAAAGCTCCATCTGAGCTAAAATAATACCATTTTTGTTGGAGTCCAATTTCATTAATTGGTTGGTTATCTAATAAATTATCACGATAACCTGTTCCAGGAATTTCTAAGTATTGCCATCCAACTACCATTTCTCCTTTATCACCAAAATAGTAAGTTTTACCGTCTATTTTATGCCAATAGATTGCTTTATGATCATCTTTTACATAATATTTTCTATTATCCTTATCAACAAATTGGCCACCTGTGGTATCCGCAAATACAGTATTAGTAGCTAGCAAACCAAAGAAAAATGCTGTTAGTCCAACTTGCATAGTTATTTTAAAAAGTTTCATTTATATGTCCTCCAATATTAAATCCACTCACCAGATGAGGCGAAATTATAAACTTTACCATCGATAGTCTGGCTACCTGTAACCATTGCTCCATTTGAATTGAGATAATACCAGTTTCCATTTACTTTGGTCCAACCTGTCTTCATATCTCCATTACTTGCATTTAGGTAGTACCAAGTTGAACCATCTTTCACCCAACCAGTTGCCATGGCTCCTGATGAACGGAGATAGTACCACTTGTTACCAAGATATTGCCAGCCTGTTTTCATATCGCCATTTGGCTCATCTAGATAATACCAAGTTGAGCCTTCCTGATACCAGCCAGTTGTCATAGCTCCTGATGAACGGAGGTAGTACCACTTATTGCCAATTTGCTTCCAACCAGTTTGCATGATACCAGTTTCTGAATCTAGATAGTACCAAGCTGAACCATCATTTATCCAACCTGCACGTCTTTCACCACCAATATAGTTTTCTCCATTAATTTCCGTTTTAGCTAGATAATACCAATTAGACTGGTCATAAAGCCAACCTGTCTCTAAAGAATGATTTTGATTAAAGTAATAGTTCGTGTAAAAACTCTTCTCTTCTTTATCTTCCGGGTTTGTACGTTTTTCCCCATACTTTCTTCCAACACTGTCTTTAGTTTTAACCTCTAATGCTTTCCAACCAACAAACTCTTGTAGCACTCCATTTTTGTCAAAGTAGTACCATTCTGGCATTGGGGAACCTTCTAATCTTATACCATTAGGGTAAGGACCAATTGTATATCCTTTAACTGGCATTGGAATGTACTGCCAACCAACAACCATTTCACCATTATAATCAAAATAATAGGTCTTGCCATCAATCACTCGCCAGTCCGTTTCTTTGATGTCACCCTTCTTGTAGTAGGTTCTACCATTTTCTTGGACAAATTGCCAACCTTCTGAATCAGCATCATCCGCCAATACTGCACTTGTTGCTAGCAAACCAAAGAAAAAGACTGCTAATGCGATTTGCATCAATTTTTTTATTGTTTTCATTAGATATATCCTCCTGCAAGGATTATAGTAAAAATTAAATTGTATGTCAATATGACGGCCTTAAAACAATGCATAGTATATTGATACAAGGTGTAAACAAATCGATTAGAATAGACAAATTAATTTATAGAAATATTTTAAGAGTCATAGTGTCCTGCTCTAGTTGCAATCTAATATATAATACTCTTCGAAATCTCTTCAAACCATGTCAGCTCTATCTGCAACCTCAAAACAGTGTTTTGAGCAACCTGCGGCTAGCTTCCTAGTTTGCTCTTTGATTTCCATTGAGTATAATAATGAACTATCATTTAAGGCTCTATAATATTTGTAGTGGGTAAATCCCCTATGGATATTATGGAGCCTATTTTGTTGTAGAAAAAAAGTCCCATAAGATCTATAATGAAAAGCAACCAAACCATCATTAGAAAGAATCCTATGGAACAATTACATTTTATCACAAAACTACTCGATATTAAAGACCCCAATATCCAAATTATGGATGTTATTAATAGGGACACACATAAAGAAATCATCGCTAAATTGGATTATGAGACTCCATATTGTCCTGATTGCGGAAATCTAATGAAGAAATATGACTTTCAAAAACCGTCTAAGGTTCCTTACCTTGAAACGACTGGTATGCCTACTAGAATTCTCCTTAGAAAGCGTCGATTCAAGTGCTATCATTGCTCGAAAATGATGGTAGCTGAGACTGCTCTCGTCAAGAAGAATCACCAAATCCCTCGTATCATCAACCAAAAGATTGCCCAGAAGCTAATTGAGAAGACTTCTATGACCGATATTGCCCATCAGCTGTCTATTTCAACTTCAACTGTTATTCGCAAGCTCAATGACTTCTGTTTTAAGTCTGATTTTTCTTACCTCCCTGAGATTATGTCCTGGGACGAATATGCCTTCACTAAGGGAAAGATGAGTTTCATTGCTCAAGATTTTGATAAGCTCAATATTATCACTGTTCTTGAGGGTAGAACACAAACTATCATAAGAAATCATTTTCTGCGCTACAATCGCTCTGTTCGTTGTCAGGTGAAAATCATTACGATGGATATGTTTAGTCCTTACTATGACTTGGCTAGACAACTTTTCCCGTGTGCTAAAATTGTACTTGATCGCTTTCACATTGTCCAACATCTTAGCCGTGCTATGAGTCGTATTCGTGTCCAAATCATGAAGCAATTTGAGCGAAAATCTCATGAATATAAGGCTATCAAGCGCTACTGGAAACTCATCCAGCAAGATAGTCGTAAACTCAGCGATAAGCGATTTTATCGCCCTACTTTTCGTATGCACTTGACGAATAAAGAAATTCTAAACAAGCTTTTGAGCTATTCAGAAGACTTGAAACACTACTATAATCTCTATCAATTCTTACTTTTTCACTTTCAGAACAAGAACCCTGAGAAATTCTTCGGACTCATTGAGGACAATCTAAAACAGGTTCATCCTCTTTTTCAGACTGTCTTTAAAACCTTTCTCAAGGATAAAGAGAAGATTGTCAACGCTCTTCAATTATCCTATTCCAACGCAAAATTGGAAGCAACTAATAATCTCATTAAACTCATCAAACGAAATGCCTTTGGATTTCGGAACTTTGAAAACTTCAAAAAAAGAATTTTTATCGCTCTCAACATCAAAAAAGAAAGGACGAATTTCGTCCTTTCTAGATTTTAGCTTTTCTTCAACCCACTACAATTGACAAAGAGCCTCATTTAATTCACTAGTAAAAAAAGATAACATCTCCTTTCGGAGATGCTATCTTTTTGGGGACGACTAGAACATCGTGTTCCAATCTCTTTTTGTCAAATTTATAGAATGTTTATCCTATGAATTCTTTCATCAAGGTAATTTCTTACTCTTCTTCCTCGCGTTTTTTCGCGATAAGGAGTCCCCCTGTTGCTGCTGCAATAAGTGCTAGAGCAAGTGAAGCGCTAGATTGTTCTGTACCAGTATTTGGCAACTCTTTCGCTCCTGCTTTCTTAGCTGGTGTTGTTGCATGTGAGCCTTGTTCAGCAGATGTAACTGCTTTAGCAGCTGGGATTACAGCTGTGCTGCCATCTGGGAAGGTTACTGTAGTTGTACCATCTTTGCCAACTTTAACATCTGTTGCTGTTGGGTTAGCTTTCTTAACTGCTTCTGCTACCTTAGCTTTTTCCGCATCAGTCAAGTTGCTTGGATCTACAACTGGTGTTACTGATGGATCTTTAACACCATCTGCATCCTTAGACATATCATCTGCTTTAGCAGCTGGGATTACGGCTGTTGTGCCATTTTTACCTACGTTAACATCTGTTGCTGTTTGATTAGATTTCTTAACTGTATCACCTGATGGAATAACGGCTGTGCTGCCATCTGGGAAGGTTACTGTAGTTGTGCCATCTTTGCCAACTTTAACATCTGTTACTGTTGGGTTTGATTTCTTAACTTCGTCTGCTACCTTAGCTTTTTCTGCTTCAGTCAAGTTGCTTGGATCTACAACTGGTGTTACCGCTGGATCCTTAACTGCGTTATCTGATGATTTCTTAACTGCATCACCTGATGGAATAACGGCTGTGCTGCCATCTGGGAAGGTTACTGTAGTTGTGCCATCTTTGCCAACTTTAACATCTGTTACTGTTGGGTTAGCTTTCTTAACTTCATCTGCTACCTTAGCTTTTTCTGCATCAGTCAAGTTGCTTGGATCTACAACTGGTGTTACCGCTGGATCCTTAACTGCGTTATCTGATGATTTCTTAACTGCATCACCTGATGGAATAACGGCTGTGCTGCCATCTGGGAAGGTTACTGTAGTTGTGCCATCTTTGCCAACTTTAACATCTGTTACTGTTGGGTTTGATTTCTTAACTGCGTCTGCTACCTTAGCTTTTTCTGCATCAGTCAAGTTGCTTGGATCTACAACTGGTGTTACCGCTGGATCCTTAACTGCGTTATCTGATGATTTCTTAACTGCATCACCTGATGGAATAACGGCTGTGCTGCCATCTGGGAAGGTTACTGTAGTTGTGCCATCTTTGCCAACTTTAACATCTGTTACTGTTGGGTTTAGCTTTCTTAACTTCGTCTGCTACCTTAGCTTTTTCTGCTTCAGTCAAGTTGCTTGGATCTACAACTGGTGTTACCGCTGGATCCTTAACTGCGTTATCTGATGATTTCTTAACTGCATCACCTGATGGAATAACGGCTGTGCTGCCATCTGGGAAGGTTACTGTAGTTGTGCCATCTTTGCCAACTTTAACATCTGTTACTGTTGGGTTTGATTTCTTAACTTCGTCTGCTACCTTAGCTTTTTCTGCTTCAGTCAAGTTGCTTGGATCTACAACTGGTGTTACCACTGGATCCTTAACTGCGTTATCTGATGATTTCTTAACTGCATCACCTGATGGAATAACGGCTGTGCTGCCATCTGGGTAAGTGACAGTTGCTGTGCCATCTTTGCCAACTTTAACATCTGTTACTGTTGGGTTTGATTTCTTAACTTCGTCTGCTACCTTAGCTTTTTCTGCTTCAGTCAAGTTGCTTGGATCTACAACTGGTGTTACCGCTGGATCCTTAACTGCGTTATCTGATGATTTCTTAACTGTATCACCTGATGGAATAACGGCTGTGCTGCCATCTGGGAAGGTTACTGTAGTTGTGCCATCTTTGCCAACCTTTAACATCTGTTACTGTTGGGTTTGATTTCTTAACTTCGTCTGCTACCTTAGCTTTTTCTGCTTCAGTCAAGTTGCTTGGATCTACAACTGGTGTTACCGCTGGATCCTTAACTGCGTTATCTGATGATTTCTTAACTGTATCACCTGATGGAATAACAGCTGTGCTGCCATCTGGGAAGGTTACTGTAGTTGTGCCATCTTTGCCAACCTTAACATCTGTTACTGTTGGGTTTGATTTCTTAACTTCGTCTGCTACCTTAGCTTTTTCTGCTTCAGTCAAGTTGCTTGGATCTACAACTGGTGTTACCGCTGGATCCTTAACTGCGTTATCTGATGATTTCTTAACTGTATCACCTGATGGAATAACGAGCTGTGCTGCCATCTGGGAAGGTTACTGTAGTTGTGCCATCTTTGCCAACCTTAACATCTGTTACTGTTGGGTTTGATTTCTTAACTTCGTCTGCTACCTTAGCTTTTTCTGCTTCAGTCAAGTTGCTTGGATCTACAACTGGTGTTACCGCTGGATCCTTAACTGCGTTATCTGATGATTTCTTAACTGTATCACCTGATGGAATAACGGCTGTGCTGCCATCTGGGAAGGTTACTGTAGTTGTGCCATCTTTGCCAACCTTAACATCTGTTACTGTTGGGTTTGATTTCTTAACTTCGTCTGCTACCTTAGCTTTTTCTGCTTCAGTCAAGTTGCTTGGATCTACAACTGGTGTTACCGCTGGATCCTTAACTGCGTTATCTGATGATTTCTTAACTGTATCACCTGATGGAATAACGGCTGTGCTGCCATCTGGGAAGGTTACTGTAGTTGTGCCATCTTTGCCAACCTTAACATCTGTTACTGTTGGGTTTGATTTCTTAACTTCGTCTGCTACCTTAGCTTTTTCTGCTTCAGTCAAGTTGCTTGGATCTACGACTGGTGTTACCGCTGGTTTAGCTGGAGCTTTTGTATCCTTAGTTGCGGTTGCTGGAGCACTTGGTTCTGATACATTGCCTGCTGGATCTGTTGCTTTCGCTGTTACGTCTCCTGCTGGAAGCTCTTTCGTTGGTGTGATTGTAGCTTTTCCGTTTTCGTCCGCTACGCCTTCACCAAGCTTGTGACCATCTTTGTCGAACAACTCAACCTTAGATCCTGGTTCTGCTGTCACTTCAACTGGTGTCTTAGTTCCTGCTTTATCTGTTAGATCTGTCTTAACTTCTGGTTTAGCTGGAGCTTTTGTATCCTTAGTTGCGGTTGCTGGAACACTTGGTTCTGATACATTGCCTGCTGGATCTGTTGCTTTCGCTGTTACGTCTCCTGCTGGAAGCTCTTTCGTTGGTGTGATTGTAGCTTTTCCGTTTTCGTCCGCTACGCCTTCACCAAGCTTGTGACCATCTTTATCGAACAACTCAACCTTAGATCCTGGTTCTGCTGTCACTTCAACTGGTGTCTTAGTTCCTGCTTTATCTGTTAGATCTGTCTTAACTTCTGGTTTAGCTGGAGCTTTTGTATCCTTAGTTGCGGTTGCTGGAACACTTGGTTCTGATACATTGCCTGCTGGATCTGTTGCTTTCGCTGTTACGTCTCCTGCTGGAAGCTCTTTCGTTGGTGTGATGGTAGCTTTTCCGTTTTCGTCCGCTACGCCTTCACCAAGCTTGTGACCGTCTTTGTCGAACAACTCAACTTTAGATCCTGGTTCTGCTGTCACTTCAACTGGTGTCTTAGTTCCTGCTTTATCTGTTAGATCTGTCTTAACTTCTGGTTTAGCTGGAGCTTTTGTATCCTTAGTTGCGGTTGCTGGAACACTTGGTTCTGATACATTGCCTGCTGGATCTGTTGCTTTCGCTGTTACGTCTCCTGCTGGAAGCTCTTTCGTTGGTGTGATGGTAGCTTTTCCGTTTTCGTCCGCTACGCCTTCACCAAGCTTGTGACCATCTTTATCGAACAACTCAACCTTAGATCCTGGTTCTGCTGTCACTTCAACTGGTGTCTTAGTTCCTGCTTTATCTGTTAGATCTGTTTTGATTTCTGGTTTAGCTGGAGCTTTTGTATCTGCTGTTGCTTTTTCTGGAGTGCTTGGTTCTGATACATTGCCTGCTGGATCTGTTGCTTTCGCTGTTACGTCTCCTGCTGGAAGCTCTTTCGTTGGTGTGATGGTAGCTTTTCCGTTTTCGTCCGCTACGCCTTCACCAAGCTTATTACCGTCTTTGTCGAACAACTCAACCTTAGATCCTGGTTCTGCTGTCACTTCAACTGGTGTCTTAGTTCCTGCTTTATCTGTTAGATCTGTTTTGACTTTCTGGTTTAGCTGGAGCTTTTGTATCTGCTGTTGCTTTTTCTGGAGTGCTTGGTTCTGATACATTGCCTGCTGGATCTGTTGCTTTCGCTGTTACGTCTCCTGCTGGAAGCTCTTTCGTTGGTGTGATGGTAGCTTTTCCGTTTTCGTCCGCTACGCCTTCACCAAGCTTATTACCGTCTTTGTCGAACAACTCAACCTTAGATCCTGGTTCTGCACTTACTTCAACTGGTGTCTTAGTTCCTGCTTTATCTGTTAGATCTGTTTTGATTTCTGGTTTAGCTGGAGCTTTTGTATCTGCTGTTGCTTTTTCTGGTGTGCTTGGTTCTGACACATTGCCTGCTGGATCTGTTGCTTTCGCTGTTACGTCTCCTGCTGGAAGCTCTTTCGTTGGTGTGATGGTAGCTTTTCCGTTTTCGTCCGCTACGCCTTCACCAAGCTTATTACCGTCTTTGTCGAACAACTCAACCTTAGATCCTGGTTCTGCACTTACTTCAACTGGTGTCTTAGTTCCTGCTTTATCTGTTAGATCTGTTTTGATTTCTGGTTTAGCTGGAGCTTTTGTATCTGCTGTTGCTTTTTCTGGTGTGCTTGGTTCTGATACATTGCCTGCTGGATCTGTTGCTTTCGCTGTTACGTCTCCTGCTGGAAGCTCTTTCGTTGGTGTGATGGTAGCTTTTCCGTTTTCGTCCGCTACGCCTTCACCAAGCTTTATTACCGTCTTTGTCGAACAACTCAACCTTTAGATCCTGGTTCTGCTGTCACTTCAACTGGTGTCTTAGTTCCTGCTTTATCTGTTAGATCTGTTTTGATTTCTGGTTTAGCTGGAGCTTTTGTATCTGCTGTTGCTTTTTCTGGTGCACTTGGTTCTGATACATTGCCTGCTGGATCTGTTGCTTTCGCTGTTACGTCTCCTGCTGGAAGCTCTTTCGTTGGTGTGATGGTAGCTTTTCCGTTTTCGTCCGCTACGCCTTCACCAAGCTTATTACCGTCTTTGTCGAACAACTCAACCTTAGATCCTGGTTCTGCTGTCACTTCAACTGGTGTCTTAGTTCCTGCTTTATCTGTTAGATCTGTTTTGATTTCTGGTTTAGCTGGAGCTTTTGTATCTGCTGTTGCTTTTTCTGGTGTGCTTGGTTCTGATACATTGCCTGCTGGATCTGTTGCTTTCGCTGTTACGTCTCCTGCTGGAAGCTCTTTCGTTGGTGTGATTGTAGCTTTTCCGTTTTCGTCCGCTACGCCTTCACCAAGCTTATTACCGTCTTTGTCGAACAACTCAACCTTTAGATCCTGGTTCTGCTGTCACTTCAACTGGTGTCTTAGTTCCTGCTTTATCTGTTAGATCTGTTTTGATTTCTGGTTTAGCTGGAGCTTTTGTATCTGCTGTTGCTTTTTCTGGTGTGCTTGGCTCTGATACATTGCCTGCTGGATCTGTTGCTTTCGCTGTTACGTCTCCTGCTGGAAGCTCTTTCGTTGGTGTGATTGTAGCTTTTCCGTTTTCGTCCGCTACGCCTTCACCAAGTTTATTACCGTCTTTGTCGAACAACTCAACTTTAGATCCTGGTTCTGCTGTCACTTCAACTGGTGTCTTAGTTCCTGCTTTATCTGTTAGATCTGTTTTGATTTCTGGTTTAGCTGGAGCTTTTGTATCTGCTGTTGCTTTTTCTGGTGTGCTTGGTTCTGATACATTGCCTGCTGGATCTGTTGCTTTCGCTGTTACGTCTCCTGCTGGAAGCTCTTTCGTTGGTGTGATTGTAGCTTTTTCCGTTTTTCGTCCGCTACGCCTTCACCAAGCTTTATTACCGTCTTTGTCGAACAACTCAACTTTAGATCCTGGTTCTGCTGTCACTTCAACTGGTGTCTTAGTTCCTGCTTTATCTGTTAGATCTGTTTTGATTTCTGGTTTTAGCTGGAGCTTTTGTATCTGCTGTTGCTTTTTTTCTGGTGTGCTTGGTTCTGATACATTGCCTGCTGGATCTGTTGCTTTCGCTGTTACGTCTCCTGCTGGAAGCTCTTTTCGTTGGTGTGATTGTAGCTTTTTCCGTTTTCGTCCGCTACGCCTTCACCAAGCTTTATTACCGTCTTTGTCGAACAACTCAACTTTAGATCCTGGTTCTGCTGTCACTTCAACTGGTGTCTTAGTTCCTGCTTTATCTGTTAGATCTGTTTTGATTTCTGGTTTAGCTGGAGCTTTTTGTATCTGCTGTTGCTTTTTTTCTGGTGTGCTTGGTTCTGATACATTTGCCTGCTGGATCTGTTGCTTTCGCTGTTACGTCTCCTGCTGGAAGCTCTTTCGTTGGTGTGATTGTAGCTTTTCCGTTTTCGTCCGCTACGCCTTCACCAAGCTTTATTACCGTCTTTGTCGAACAACTCAACTTTAGATCCTGGTTCTGCTGTCACTTCAACTGGTGTCTTAGTTCCTGCTTTATCTGTTAGATCTGTTTTGATTTCTGGTTTAGCTGGAGCTTTTGTATCTGCTGTTGCTTTTTCTGGTGTGCTTGGCTCTGATACATTGCCTGCTGGATCTGTTGCTTTCGCTGTTACGTCTCCTGCTGGAAGCTCTTTCGTTGGTGTGATTGTAGCTTTTCCGTTTTCGTCCGCTACGCCTTCACCAAGCTTGTTACCGTCTTTGTCGAACAACTCAACTTTAGATCCTGGTTCTGCTGTCACTTCAACTGGTGTCTTAGTTCCTGCTTTATCTGTTAGATCTGTTTTGATTTCTGGTTTAGCTGGAGCTTTTGTATCTGCTGTTGCTTTTTCTGGTGTGCTTGGTTCTGATACATTGCCTGCTGGATCTGTGGCTTTTGCTGTTACATCACCTGCTGGTAATTCTTTCGTTGGTGTGATAGTAGCTTTTCCGTTTTCGTCTGCTACTCCTTCACCAATCTTGTTACCGTCTTTGTCGAACAACTCAACTTTAGATCCTGGTTCTGCTGTCACTTCAACTGGTGTCTTAGTTCCTGCTTTATCTGTTAGATCTGTTTTGATTTCTGGTTTAGCTGGAGCTTTTGTATCTGCTGTTGCTGGAGATTCTGGTTTAGAGTTAGGATTTTTTGGATCTGTACCTTTTTCTACTTCTTCTTTATCAGTGACGCCATCGCCATCTGTATCAGCTTTAGTAGGGTCGGTACCTTTCTCCGCTTCTTCCTTATCAGTCAAACCGTCACCGTCTGTATCCTTAGTTGTTGGATTTTCTGGTTTAGATTCTGGTTTAGAGCTTGGATCTTTTGGATCTGTGCCTTTCTCTACTTCTTCTTTATCAGTGACGCCATCGCCATCTGTATCAGCTTTAGTAGGGTCGGTACCTTTCTCCGCTTCTTCCTTATCAGTCAAGCCATCGCCGTCTGTATCCTTAGTTGCTGGATCTTCTGGTTTAGATTCCGGTTTAGAGTTTGGATCTTTTGGATCTGTGCCTTTTTCAGCTTCTTCCTTATCAGTGACGCCATCGCCATCTGTATCAGCTTTCTTAGGATCTGTGCCTTTTTCAGCTTCTTCCTTATCAGTCAAGCCATCGCCGTCTGTATCAGCTTTCTTAGGATCTGTGCCTTTTTCAGCTTCTTCCTTATCAGTCAAGCCATCGCCGTCTGTATCAGCTTTCTTAGGATCTGTGCCTTTTTCAGCTTCTTCCTTATCAGTCAAGCCATCACCGTCTGTGTCCTTAGTTGTTGGATCTTCAGGTGAACTTGGGTCTTTAACCGTTACCTTAACTGGAACTTCTTCTGTAGAGCCATCTGGGTATGTTACAACTACTGTCGCATCCTTTTCACCTGGTGTTGTTGTGTCTACTGGTTCCTTGTAGGCTACTGTTGTACCCTTAGGAAGATCTTTTACATTTCCAATTGAATCTTCTGCTTTTGGTGTTGTTCCTTTGTCTACAGTTTGTGGTTTAGCTGTTGGTGTGTTCTTATCTGCATCTGTTGGTGCTGAACTTGGGTCTTTAACCGTTACCTTAACTGGAACTTCTTCTGTAGAGCCATCTGGGTATGTTACAACTACTGTCGCATCTTTTTCACCTGGTGTTGCTGTGTCTACTGGATCTTTGAAGGCTACTTTTGTACCTTTAGGAAGATCTTTTACATTTCCAATTGAATCTTCTGCTTTTGGTGTTGTTCCTTTGTTTACAGTTTGTGGTTTACCTGTTGGTGTGTTCTTATCTGCATCTGTTGGTTTTTTAGTTACAAATTCTGATAATGGTTTTTTATCTTGAGAACCATCTTTATATGTTACAACAAGATTTCCTTTGTCGTCTTTTGTGACTGATTGGATCTTAGCATCTTTATCAGCTACAGCTTGACCTTTTTTGTCTGCTAAGTTAGCGTCATCGTTGTTTTGAGAGTACTCAAGTTGAAGCTTCTCTTTGATTTTAGCTAAGTCAGCATCTGTTACGTTAGCTGGATCTGCTACAGTAACTTTTTCAGTTGGAGTTGCAATATCATATTTTTGAGTTTGTCCCTTAAGCATAACACGGAATGCACCTGGATCAGTTGCAGTTGAGCTACCTACTGCTTTATTCTCAATAAATGCACCATCTTTATCCGTTGCAGTTGCATAACGCCATCCTAAAGCCATACCTTCTGGATTTTCTCCTTTAGTTGCTGCTTCTAGTTTGTCTTTTGCTAAACCATCTGTCGCTGCTGGAGTACCTGAATAAGTAATGACTGCTGGGGCTTTTTCTGTCGCTGGAGTCTCAGCATTGATAACATTTGCTTTAAATCCATACTGAGTATTGATAGTATTTGCTTCACCTGCAACATCATCAAACGCTCTGTTACCACCTTGTTTTACAGTAGCACTTGCAATTTTTCCGCTATCATCTTTGAATTTAATATCGAATGAGTTTTCTTCTCCAGCATAAACATAAACTTCCTTAGTATCTTTATTAGAATAAGGAATCTCTACTGTTGGAGCTACTACTGGAGCTGCTGGTGTTGCTGGCGCTGTTGGAGTTGTTGATGCTGAACTTGGGGCTTTAACCGTTACTTTAACTGGAACTTCTTCATTAGATCCATCTGGGTATGTTACAACTACTGTAGCATCTTTTTCACCTGGTGTCGCTGTGTCTACTGGAGCTTTGAAGGCTACTTTTGTACCCTTAGGAAGATCTTTTATATTTCCAATTGAATCTTCTGCTTTTGGTGTTGTTCCTTTGTTTACAGTTTGTGGTTTAGCTGTTGGTGTGTTCTTATCTGCATCTGTTGGTGCTGGATTTACTAGATATGCTGCTGCAATCTTATCTTTTGATCCATCAGGATAAGTGATAGTAAGGTTCCCTTTTTCATCCACACTGTATTGTGAATCTGCTGGAAGACTTGGGTTAGCAGCTTTAACAGAGGCGATAACCTTGTTCTTGTCATCTTCACTAAGATTATTAGAATTTGCAACATCTAATTTTGTACCTGCAACTGGTTCATATTTCTTAGCAGTCTCAAGAACATTTACTATAAGTTCTCTGTATATCGTTGTTGGTTTATCTCGATTCTTCGCATGGAAAATAACACTTGTACTTCCTGCTGGCTGGTCCATTGCAACAGTTCCACTATATTTAGCATCACGTTGTCTAATCGTACTTCCACGTGGGTCATCTAGATATCCTCCTGTTGGCTCTACTCCTTTTATAGCTAGTGGATTTTTTTCAACTGAAAATTTCCCTAAAGCTGTAGCTTGAGCTACAACATCAACATCAATTTTATCACCAGGATATACTGTAATCTCTGATTTACTTACCAATAGTCTAGTATCATTATTACCAGTCACACCACCATCCTTAACAGTCAACGGTGATGCTGTAACCGTAATCGGTGTACTCTTAGCTGACTCTTTACCACCTGCTGGTGTTGAAGTCGCTGTAATCGCTCCTGCTGGAAGACTGTTTGTAGGGTGAACAGTTGCTACACCTTGAGCATTAGCTACAGCTTCACCGATCACAACACCATCTTTGTTGTAAAGCTTAACAGTTGAACCTGCTGGGGCTTTAACTGTTACATCAGCTGGTGTACTTGCTTTACCTGCCAAATCATTGACAATTTCTGGAGCACTAGTCGCTGCATCTGCTCCTGGATTTACTAGATATGCTGCTGCAATCTTATCTTTTGATCCATCAGGATAAGTGATAGTAAGGTTCCCTTTTTCATCCACACTGTATTGTGAATCTGCTGGAAGATTTGGGTTAGCAGCTTTCACTGCCTCGATAATCTTATTCTTTTCAGTTTCACTAACGCCATTAGAATCTGCAATATCTACTTTTGTACCTGCAACTGGTTCATACTTTTTAGCAGTCTCAAGAACATTTACTATAAGTTCTCTGTATATCGTTGTTGGTTTATCTCGATTCTTCGCATGGAAAATAACACTTGTACTTCCTGCTGGCTGGTCCATTGCAACAGTTCCACTATATTTAGCATCACGTTGTCTAATCGTACTTCCACGTGGGTCATCTAGATATCCTCCTGTTGGCTCTACTCCTTTTATAGCTAGTGGATTTTTTTCAACTGAAAATTTCCCTAAAGCTGTAGCTTGAGCTACAACATCAACATCAATTTTATCACCAGGATATACTGTAATCTCTGATCTACTTACCAATAGTCTAGTATCATCATTACCAGTCACGCCACCATCCTTAACAGTCACCGGTGAAGCTGTAACCGTAATCGGTGTACTCTTAGCTGACTCTGTTCCACCTGCTGGTGTTGAAGTCGCTGTAATCTCTCCTGCTGGAAGACTGTTTGTAGGGTGAACAGTTGCTACACCTTGGTCGTTAGCTACCGCTTCACCGATCACAACACCATCTGTGTTGTAAAGCTTAACAGTTGAACCTGCTGGTGCTTTGATAGTCACATCAGCTGGCGTACTTGCTTTACCTGCCAAATCATTGACAATTTCTGGACCGCTAGTCGCTGCATCTGCTGCTGGTTTGTTAGTCGCTGCACCTGCTGCTGGTTTGTTAGTCGCTGCACCTGCCGCTGGTTTGTTAGTTGCTGCATCTGGCGCTGGTGTGCTTGGTTTGGGTGCTTCTGGTTTTGGAGTAACTGGCTTAGCTGGTGCTACTGCTTCTTTTTCAACAATTACTTTTACAGGAACTTCTTTTGTAGATTTATCCGGGTAAGTTACAACTGCTGTTGCTCGTTTTTCACCTGGAGTTCGTGTATCTACTGCATCCTTGTACTTAACTGTTGTTCCTTTTGGAAGAGTGTCTAAGTTTCCAATTGATTTTTGTCGCATCTGGTTTTTTTGACCAACTTTTACAGTTTGATCTTTTCGCTGTTGGTGTGGAAACATCAGACTGCCACATCTTTATAGGGATTAGTTGCAATGTTGGCGAAAACCTGCATTGGCACCAGCAGTGGCACTACGCATCATACCAAACACAACCTTCATATCTTTTAACTGTTCGTTAGTTGTTGTTTTAGGGACTTCAGTTCTAAAACTCCATGCATAGGCATCATTCCCATCACCACCTGTAGTCGAACGATCCACAATCAAACGTTTGTCATTCAAGGCAGCACCGTATACTAACTCTTTAGTTCTCGGAGAAGAATTAGACGCCGCACTCTTGAAATATCTATCCTCTTGACCGGCAAGTTTTTCTACAGAACGACCATAGATACCACTTTCCCAACCAGAAGCCAGAGAAAAGGTATCTTTTTTGTTTAATGGTAATCCAGCAGCTGTAGCTGGTGCTGGATTTTCAAACGTTACAGCATTACTCAACGCTGAACCATCAGGTTTTATACGTTCGAGTCTTTTAGTTTTAGGATTTAATTTACCGTTGGGTGGAGAGTTATATTTTGCACGTGTAATGCTAGTTGGCATATTAACTTCTGCAGGAATTTGGATGAAATTTCGATATACATCTCCTCCATCTGTATTATACGTATTAGATAGATTTTCTGCATGATCATTATAAAAGACAAGCCAATCTAATGAAGTAATCTTCCCACTAGCGTCTTTATTATATTTAACTTTATAATTTGTAACTCTAGAAACTGCATTAACAGCGTCATCTGTAGACGTGGCTTTATTAACATCATTAAGGATATAGGTATCACTATGACCATTTGCGGCTGCATTTGTACCTTCTGAATAAGCAACTTCCGCTCTAAAAGCATTATTCTTATCTAATGCTTTACCGTTACGTGAGTCGTTAGATCCTGTGTTTTCGATTGAGTTAGATTCTGATTTTTTCTCAGTGTTTTCTGCTTTTTTACCTACAGTTGGTTGTCCGTTAGTAGTATCTACTGCTGGAGTTTCTTTTTTCTCTACAGGTTTGTTTTTTAATTTAGTGTTCGCTGTAGTTACAAGTTTATTGTAAGCTTTTTTTATTTCGTCTTGAGTTGTTGCGTTTGCTAATGTAGCTTTTGCAGCTTCTAAGTCAGCTTTTAATACCGCAACACTCTCTTCTGTTTTGTTTTCGTATGTTCCGTTAGCTAATTTCGCTTCGATTTCTGCAATGTAGTTTTCTAGTTTAGTTTTGTCTAAAGCTTTAACTTCTTTTGCAGTTTCTCCATCAAGTTTTTCTGCTACAGCTGGTGTTGTAGCAACTTCTGGCTTGATTCCTGCTACAGCAGCAGGTGCCTCATAAGTCTTGCCATCTCCGTTCGGTGTAGGGTTAACATCCCCAGTAGTCGAGTTGTTTGCTACAGTAGTTTCTGCTGTGTTTGCATGAACCACTTGAGTAGCTAGTTAGCTCCGACCGCAAAAAAACAAGAGAACAAACTGAATAGGAAGTGCTTTCCTTTTTTTGATCATTCTCCAGTTCTTTTTGCTCTGCATTTTTTTACGATTAAAAATACATTACATTTTTCTCCTTTTTGATTTCTAAAAAAATAGCATGTAATACACATACACTCAACATTATAATTTATATAAGCAAATTTGTCAATTATATTAATTATTATTTATTATTTTTCCATTATTTTCAGAATATTCCAGGATTTAAAGCATTTATTATATTATAATGTTTCAATAAAAATGAAAATCTCTCTTTCTTCAAAAACTATGATAAATTCCATTTTTTTGAATACTTATAAAGAATATATTGATTTCACCTACAGCTAACTCATCCCTTTTGAGTGTCAAAAAGTAGAGAACTATGAAAGTAAAGCTTATCAGATACCAATACTCTTCGAAAACCTCTTCACATCACGTTAGCTTCCATCTGCAACCTCAAAACTAGTGTTTTGAGCAACATGCAGCTAGCTTCCTAGTTTGCTCTTTCATTTTCATTGAGTATAAACTATGGTCAAGAAGAAATCATTCTCTCTGACCATCTCTTTGAAGCCTTACAAGACATCTAGGGGTCTACATTTTTGCCTCTTCAAAAAAAGCCCCATACTATCTGGCATTCAGGAATTCCTGTTACAGATAGTATAGAGCTCAAACAGCAGTTACACGACCGTGACTGCCTTTCTATTCTTGCATGGTGTAACCAACACCACGCACGGTTTTTATGTAGCTTTTTTGACCTTTTACATCAAGCTTGCTACGTAGATAACGGATATAGACATCCACGATATTGGTTTCGGTCGCACTTTCATACTTCCAGACACTTTCCAACAACTGCTCACGAGTCAGAACTTTCTTGCTCCCCATAAGAGTAGCCAAGAGGTCATACTCACGACGCGTCAGAGCAATCATCTCTTCGCCACGATAAACAGTATGATGTTCTACATCCATACGCAGATTTCGGTAAGACGTTGGAACCTTCATCTGACTACAGTGTTGGTCGATAAAGTCTCGACCTCGGAAAATTGCTGAAATACGAGCTACCAGATTCTCAATAATAACTGGCTTATAGATGTAAGAAACGGCAAAGCGTTGGATTGCCTCAATCTGATCTTGCAAGTCTTCGCGATGGTCCAAGACCATGATCACTGAGGCTGGCTTAGTCCGACTCAGCTTGTCTGCAAAATCCTGGGCTGCCATATCCCCCAGATGAGCGTTCAATAAAATCAAGTCATAGTCTGTCTGAAGAGCCATGGAGAGGGCTTTTTGCCCCCCCTCAACCTGATCAACTCGGTATTGCTCTTTTTGGAGTTCCAAACTTAAAAAATGAGCTAGATTTCGTTCTTTCTCAAGTAATAAAATCCGTTTCCCCATGGCAGACCTACTTATTTTTCGTCATACCAAGAGTAGTGGAAGGTTCCTTCTTTGTCTTTACGTTGGTAAGTGTGGGCACCAAAGTAGTCACGTTGCGCTTGGATCAAGTTAGCTGGAAGGTCTGCTGAACGGTAGCTATCAAAGTAAGTAATAGCTGCTGAGAAAGTTGGAACTGGCACACCAGCTTGAACCGCAAGAGCTACGATATCACGCACTGCTTGTTGGTACTTAGCAGTAACATCCAAGAAGTACTCATCCAAAAGAAGGTTGGCAAGGTCTGCATCACGGTTGTAAGCATCTGTAATCTTTTGCAAGAAACGAGAACGGATGATACAGCCATCACGCCAGATAGATGCGATGTCCGCAAATGGCAAGTTCCAGTTGTTTTCTTTAGAAGCTACACGCAATTGAGCAAAACCTTGTGCGTATGAAATGATTTTTGAGAAGTAAAGGGCTTGACGGATTTTTTCAATCAATTCAGCCTTATCTCCTTCAAATTTGAAGGCAGCTGGTTTTGGAAGAACCTTGCTAGCATGCACACGTTCTTCTTTGTAAGTTGAAATGTAGCGTGCAAATACTGACTCAGTGATGAGTGACAATGGCACACCAAGGTCAAGTGATGATTGGCTAGTCCATTTACCAGTTCCCTTGTTACCTGCAGCATCAAGGATGTAGTCTACGATTGGTCCGTCTTGACCTTCATCGTCTTTACGGCTCAAGATATCAGCTGTGATTTCGATCAAGTAGCTGTCCAATTCACCCTTGTTCCACTCAGTAAAGATTTCAGCCATATCTTCTGCAGAAAGGCCTAGCAAGTGTTGCATCAAGTCATAGCTTTCTGCGATCAACTGCATATCACCATACTCGATACCATTGTGAACCATTTTCACATAGTGACCAGCTCCATCAGGACCGATATAAGTCACACATGGTTTACCATCTTCTGGTGCTTTAGCTGAGATTTCTTCAAGAACATCCGCAACCAATTCGTAGGCTTCTTTTTGTCCACCAGGCATGATAGAAGGACCTTCAAGGGCACCTTTTTCACCACCAGAAACTCCAGTACCGATAAAGTTGATACCTGAGTTTGCCAATTCTTCATTACGACGGATGGTATCTTTGTAGAAAGTGTTTCCTCCGTCGATCAAGATATCACCCTTATTAAGGTGCGGAAGAAGGGCTTGAATTGTAGCATCTGTACCAGATCCAGCTTGAACCATGAGCATGATACGACGAGGTTTTTCAATTGAGTTTACAAAACTTTCAACATCATAGCTTGGCACAAAGTTCTTTTCAGGATGGCAAGCAATTACATCTTCAGTTTTTTCTTTACTACGGTTGTAAATAGCAACTGTGTAACCACGAGATTCAATATTAAGGGCAAGGTTACGACCCATTACGGCCATACCTACGACACCAAAGTTAGCTTTTGTCATTTGACACTCCTCTTGTTTAATTTGTTTTATTTTATCATTTTTACTTTTGAAAAGAAAGAATTTGTAACGACTGCTTAGTAGTCCAAGTCATCCGCATGTCCAGAACCATTTCCAACAAAGTAACCTGTCTTACAGTTAAGGGTAAAGAGATAGGTTCCATCTGGCTTGTAGAGGTTGTAATAACCATTGCCATTAACGATATTGACACGTTCAAGGATGTATTGGTTACCAGTGATATAACCACGTGAACGTGAAGTCGCTAGAATTTGTTCCAAAACGCCATCCGCGAAATCCCAAGCAGAGTTGTTACTGTCATCAATAGCAGACTGATTATAGGCAACACGACTAGCACTTCTTTGAACAGCAACTCCCGCACTTGATACTCCCATATTGACTTCACTACGAGAACTTCTAGTCTCAGTTGAGGCCGCATTTGAGCTACTTGGACTGGTCTCACTAATAGTATTTGAACTTGCTTGACTAGAGCTGCTAGTTTGACCCGAACTTGAGCTAGAAGTACTTGTTTGTTGGCTCTTACCAAGGCTAATAGCCTTATCTAGCAATTTATCAAGCTCCGTATTCCCAGTTTTAATATCTGTAAATTTAGCATTCGATTTGGCTTTGGCATTGGTATCCAGAACACCATCCACAATAGCTGGTTTTTCAAATTGTGCATTGACTTCTTGAATAGCCTTGATTTGCTTTTCTAAGCTGTCATATTTCGATTTGGCAAGCGTATGTTCACGACTACCTTCCAGCTTATCAAGCAAGGTTTTAAGTTGACTCAGTTTATCAAACTGGCTATTTTTTAAAGCCGTTTTGTTGCTATCTGTGTAGAAGGCATCATATAAATTATTAAATTCTTCCACTTCTGCCTGCGAGTTTGTGGTTGATTGAGAAGTCTGAATTTCCTTGGTCGAACGATCCACTTGACGATAAACATAATAACCAGTTCCAATAATAAGAATTCCTAGCGCCAAAGCGGTTAAAAAGAAAGTCTGTTTTTGCTTTTCTTTTCTGATCTTCTTGTTCCAGACGAGAAAGGGTTTTGCTCCTCTTCCACTTCTTCAGTCATTTCTATTGGATTTTCATCCTCTAGCAATAGAGAATCCAAGCCTTGCTCCTCATCGTCCAGAGGCAAGGGTGGTAAGATGTCTTCAGAAGATGGAACTTCCTCCGATAGAAGCTTCTGACGCTGTCTACATCCTCACGCATCTCTTGAATTAGATCATCCAGACTCTGAGTTTCGACTAATTCCTCCTTTTTTTGTATTGGCGGGTCGCAAACTTATCTGCCTCAATTTCATCTTTTGTGTTGCTTTGACATACTTGTCTAAAATAGAATCTTCAGGCAAGACACCCTGCTTCCACTTCTTCATTTTTTTACGAATAGCTTGACCAACTGTTAACTCTTTTGCTTCATCAAAATCAAATCGCGGTTCTTGTCCTTCATTTTTATGACGATCCCGTCTCTTCTTAGTCATGAGTTTACCTTCCTACTTTACTTCTTGGCGTTTGACACGCTGCCCAAAAATATTGATACAGATCCACTTTCAAAGGTTCCGTTGTATAGAGTTTTCGTTTTTTATCCGCCTGACTACCATACTTGCTTTCAAAAGCTTCATCACTAGTTAGAATAAACTTACTCCAAGTTTTCAGTGGTGCAAATACTTGCCCCATCTCAGCATAAAGCTTGGTCACCCCTGCATCATCTGATAAACGCTCACCATAAGGCGGATTGGAGATAATCACACCGTTGATTTTATCGGAACGCAAATCCTGCACGCGCATCTGCTTAAAAGTAATGTCTCCTGCAACACCAGCCGCCTGAGCATTAGCCTTAGCAATTTCCACCATGCGAGCATCAATATCACATCCCATAATATCCAGTTCCAGTTCACGATCCACTTTTCGGGCCGCTTCTGTGCGCACTTCTTGGATCAAACGATCACTGACCCAGTTCCATTCCTCAAAGGCAAAGGAGCGACGAAGTCCTGGAGCCATCTTTCGAGCAATCATAACAGCCTCGATACAGAATGTCCCCGAACCACAGGTCGGATCAATCAAGGGCTTGTCTGGGTACCAGTTAGAAAGTTGTAAAATGGCTGCCGCCATGTTTTCCTTGATAGGAGCGCCACCCTTTTCCGTACGATAACCACGTTTAAAGAGGCTAGATCCTGTCGTATCAATCATGACAGTTGCCACATCCTTTAGAATAGAAACCTCAATCTTAAACTCTGGGCCATTCTCCATCAGAGGAACACCTTCTGGACGAGCATAGTGTTTCTGCAACTTCTTAACAACAGCCTTCTTAGAAATAGCTTGAACACTGGGTTCATTGTGAAGTTTGGACTTAACACATTTGGCTTTTGAAATCGGGAACCGAGCCCCAAGCGGTAAATAATGTTCCCAATCTAAAGCGAAAACTCCCTGAAACAGTTCCTCAAAAGTCTTAGCAGGGAAAGATCCAACGATAATTTTGATACGGTCTGCTGCCTGAAGCCAGAGGTTGGTTTCGATAATTGCTTTTCACGTCTCCTTGAAAAACGAAACACGTCCATTTTCAACCTGACAATCGTAGCCCAACTCTCGCACTTCTCGTCCCACAACAGCTTCAAGACCTGCTGCCGCAGTTGCAATTAAATTAAATTCTTTTTTCATTTTTCAGTCTTATAAGACCTTTCTATATGTCCACTTTAAAAAATGAGGTTGAGAAAATTTCTCAGCCCCAACCTATATGCAATTTTCTATAAGCCATGTTTTGTTCCAGAAGTGACTAGGACCACTTCCTTCGATAATCATCTGTCTACCGCTAACAGCCTACAGCTGATAGCAGTCAGAGTACTACGTTCGTTTCCGTGCACTCCATGCCCCGACCAAAATTTGGGTTGCTAGCTTGAGGGGTTTACCGCGTTCCACTCTCTCCGTTTCCAGAAAGACTCCGTCACTGTGGCACTTTAAAGCCTACTCTGGCCTATCCAAGGACTTAGCCATTTCAACTGCCGTAACGATTTCTCGTCCCTAGGCTTATGGTTTCGCCTAGCACAAACACTACAGGCATCACAGCCTGTGCTAGCATGGACTTTCCTCATGAAAAGAAATTCTCTTCACGCGATTATCCAAAAATTGCACTTATGTACTCGATAGATAAACAATTAATCTAGATTGTCTAAAATTTGTTTACCAAATACTTCTTTCTCAAGACGATTTAGACGTTTTAAAATATCAAAATTTGTCATAGAACTTGTAGCTGTCGTTTCAAGTGGTTCTGCTTGAACTGGTGCAGATTCAGGTTTGCGAGCTAATTCTTCCTTCAAATCCGCAATTTCCTGACGGAGAGACTTGACCAAGGCAGCATAAGTTTCATAGTCCTTGATGACATCGTCCAAAAATTCATCAACTTCAACCTTACTATATCCACGAACTTCACGTCCAAACTCTTGCTCAAAAATGTCTTTTGCTGTAAAAATAATACTTGCCATCTCTCTCTCCATTCTCGGTTTCTAATAGTATTATTATATAAAAAAAAGCAAACAAAAATCAAGGTCAAAGGCTTACTTTTCAGAAAAATTTTCTGCTAGCTCATTTAAGTCTTCAAAGGTTAACCTTTTTATACGATAACCTTCCTGATTTGTCATCAAGTTGTTCATAAATTTTAATTTGGTCTCATTTTCTGGATCATAGAAAAAATAGGCTAAATCAGTATTTTCCAGTAAAAATTGCTGGTAATCACGTTTAACTGTCCCCTTTGTGTTTCATAGCTGAGGATAGGCATATTTGACAAAAGTCTACCTGCTTAAAATTGGCTCAGTTTCATCTGATTGCCTTCATTCCAACTTTTCCCCATGAGTTTCAAAAATCAAAAAAATAGTCGCTAGACTGAAACCGTATTCAGTCTTCATCTCCTGAGCAACATCTAGAACCCAATATTCAAAGCCTAAAGTCCCTGTAAATACCAGCCATTTAAGCCCCTCTTCTGCTAAACTTTCTAAATCCCTTCGAATCGATTTCTTTATAACTTTTAACCTGACATCCTTTTCGTTAAACAAACCCAAATCAAAAGCAGAATATCCTAAAACCAAAGCTGTAGTCATTTTTAACCCTTTCTGTGTAAAATTATGGTATAATAGAGTGATGTTATTGTACCAATAAGGAGAAATATGGTCAACTATCCTCATAAAATTTCATCAAAAAAAAGTCAAACATCTCTTTCTCAACCAAAAAATTTCGCAAATCGAGGAATGACTTTTGAAAAGATGATTAACGCTACCAACGACTACTATCTGACTCATGGAATGGCCGTTATCCATAAAAAACCAACGCCTGTTCAGATTGTTCGAGTAGACTATCCTCAACGGAGTCGGGCCAAGATTGTAGAAGCCTATTTTAGACAAGCTTCCACAACCGATTACTCTGGCGTGTATCGAGGGCATTACATTGACTTTGAAGCCAAGGAAACGCGACAAAAAAATGCTATTCCAATGAAGAACTTCCATCCTCACCAGATTCAACATATGGAACAGGTTCTAGAACAGCAGGGCATTTGCTTCGTACTGCTTCATTTTTCTTCTCAACAAGAAACTTATTTGTTGCCGGCACTTGATTTGATTCGCTTTTATCATCAAGATAAGGGTCAAAAATCAATGCCACTTGGATATATTCAAGAATACGGATATTTAGTAAAGCACGGAGCTTTCCCTCAAATTCCTTATCTCGATATTATCAAAGAACTTTTACTAGGTGGTAAAACAAGATGAATAAACAAACTATTCTGCGATTCTTAAAGTATATCGGAATTACATTCCTTACCTTATTTATCGCATTATTTCTATTAGGTGGAGGGGTCTTCCTCTACTTTGTTAGCAAGGCTCCAACCTTATCTGAAAGTAAATTAGTTGCGACAACCTCTAGCAAGATTTATGACAATAAGAACGAACTAATCGCTGACCTTGGATCTGAACGTCGAGTAAATGCTCAATCAAATGAAATCCCTACTGATTTGGTCAAGGCCATCGTCTCTATCGAAGACCACCGTTTCTTTGATCATAGAGGGGTTGATACTATTCGTATCCTTGGGGCAACTCTGAGAAATCTCCAAGGTAGAGGGGGGCTTCAAGGAGCTTCGACCTTGACTCAGCAATTGATTAAATTAACTTATTTCTCTACTTCAACTGCTGATCAAACCTTGTCACGTAAAGCTCAAGAAGCTTGGCTAGCCGTTCAATTAGAGCAAAAAGCAACCAAGCAAGAAATCCTGACCTACTACATCAACAAAGTCTACATGTCTAACGGTAACTATGGAATGCAAACCGCAGCCGAAAATTACTACGGAAAAGACTTGAAGGATTTAAGTTTGCCACAGTTAGCACTCCTAGCCGGAATGCCTCAAGCACCAAACCAATATGATCCCTATTCCCACCCAGAAGCTGCTCTAGAGCGTCGTAACTTGGTACTTTCAGAAATGAAGGGACAAAAATATATCAGTGCAGAAGATTACGAAAAAGCTATTAATACGCCTATCACTGACGGTCTTCAAAGCTTGAAGTCAGCCAATAGTTACCCAGCCTATATGGACAACTACCTCAAAGAAGTAATCGACCAAGTCGAACAAGAAACGGGCTACAACCTTCTTACCACAGGTATGGAAGTCTATACTAATGTCGATAAAAATGTTCAACAGAGACTTTGGGATGTTTATAATACAGATGAGTACGTTGCCTATCCAGATGATGAACTTCAAGTAGCTTCCACTATCGTGGATGTAACAAATGGTAAAGTCATTGCTCAGTTAGGTGCCCGTCACCAATCAAGTAATATATCTTTCGGAATCAACCAAGCCGTTGAAACCAACCGTGACTGGGGTTCTACTATGAAACCAATCACTGACTATGCTCCCGCTTTAGAATATGGAGTCTATGACTCTACTGCGTCTATTGTACATGATGTTCCTTATAACTATCCTGGTACTGATACTCCAGTCTACAACTGGGATCATGGTTACTTTGGAAATATTACACTTCAGTATGCACTTCAACAGTCACGTAATGTCACAGCAGTTGAAACTCTTAATAAGGTTGGTTTAGACAAAGCAAAAACTTTCCTCAATGGATTAGGTATTGACTATCCAAGCATACACTATGCAAATGCCATTTCAAGTAATACAACTGAATCCAACAAAAAATATGGTGCAAGTAGTGAAAAAATGGCTGCTGCTTATGCCGCCTTTGCTAATGGTGGTATTTACCACAAACCAATGTATATCAATAAAATCGTCTTTAGTGATGGTAGCGAAAAAGAATTTTCTGATGCTGGTACACGAGCTATGAAAGAGACTACTGCCTATATGATGACTGAAATGATGAAAACTGTTTTAACTTACGGAACAGGACGTGGAGCCTACCTACCATGGCTTTCACAAGCAGGTAAGACTGGTACTTCTAACTATACTGACGACGAAATTGAAAAGTATATCAAGAACACTGGCTACGTAGCTCCAGATGAAATGTTTGTGGGTTATACTCGTAAGTATTCTATGGCTGTATGGACTGGATACTCAAATCGTTTAACTCCAATTATTGGAGATGGTTTCCTAGTTGCTGCCAAAGTTTATCGCTCAATGATATCGTATCTATCAGAAGATGACCATCCTGGAGATTGGACAATGCCTGAGGGATTATATCGAAACGGGCAGTTCGTATTCCAAAACGGAGCCAGAAATACATGGAATATTCCTGATACACAACAAACAGTAGAAAATTCCTCTACAACAACTGAAACTTCAACTACACAGGCAAGTACGACGGTTGGTCAACAACCAAATAATGCTCCAGTAACTGAGCCTAATCAGGGACAAACTAGTCAAACCGTCCAACCAGTACAACCAACACCGCAAAATCCACAAGTTCAACAACCACAACAGTGAGATGAAAGAAAATCCTGAGAATAAAAACTCAGGATTTTTCTACAAAAAAATTAGCTTCATCATCTTTGAAAGTGAAGAGAGGTTTCAACTCATTTTCGATAAACCAAAAGAAGTTAGCGAATAACTAACTTCTTTTTATCTTATTTCACATGTTTTGCAAGTTCTTCTTGCGCTTTTTTATTGGATTCTTCTTTTTCTTTCATCCATTTATCTTGAGCTTTTTGATATTCATCTGTAGTAACTGCCTTGTCTTGAAGTTCAAGGTATTTGTATCGAAGCGGATCGCTTGTCCCCTTGTTACCTGAGAAAGAGAAAGGTAAAGTAAATGGTACCATCTTAGACAAGATTGGACGACCAGTTTTAGAAGTTGTTGGGATGACTAGGGCACTATCTGTCAACCAAGCTTGAGCTTCGGCATACTTGTTATAACGTTTTGTCACATCTGTAGTTTCTTCCCCTGCTTCATTGACCATTTTATCATAATCATTGAGACCAACCTTCTTAGCCGCCTCATTGTCTTTTCCTGAATCAAATCCTAGGTAAGTTCTCGTATTTTCCCCTACAGAAGGCTTGATGATGTCAAGATAAGTTGATGGATCTGAGAAGTCTGGTCCCCATCCAACGTTATCAGAAAGATCCCAATCCTCACCAGCAGCAGTTTGTGCAAATAAAGTTACATTAAGCACTTCATCTTTTTGTAATTGTTGGATATCAATAATGACATTATCAGTTCCTAAAGTTGCTTCCAAGGATTGTTTCATAGATTGGACACGCTGAACTTTTGTAGTTGCTGTTTGGTCAACAGGCATATCTAGGTGAATTGGGAACTGTACTCCTTCTGCCTGAAGAGCAGTCTTAGCCTTAGCAAATTCTGCTTTGGCTTTCTCTGGATTATAGAGACCGTCTTGAGCATCAGCAAGGTTCACATCCTTCCATTCATCCCCGTAAGTCACCAATTTTTCTTTGACCATATCACCAAAGTTCTTACCATCTGCTTGGACAAATGTTGGCGGAATAAATATTACGCAAGATTTTGCTTGCTCCAGTTTGTCCATTTAGCTGAGAAGCATAGGCTGTACGATCAAATCCAAAGGCAATAGCCTGACGGAAATCCTTGTTTAAGAGAGCCTTTTTAGTAGATGTCTTTTGTTCTTCGCTAGTCTTAGAAGTATACTTATAGGACTGACGGTCGATGTTTGTCCCCACTACATAAGTCGTAGAGTCCTGTTGCGTATAGACAATATTGTCCTTCATCTCTTTCTCAAGCTCTGCAAAACTTGCACTTGTTGGATAGAGACGAGCTGCTGAAAGGCTACCATCTTTAAAGTTTTCTGCAGGTTTACTAGTATCTTGACCGTCCCAGAATGACAATTTGACCTTGTCAATATGAACATTGTCCTTATCCCAGTAGTTAGGATTCTTCGCAAATTCAACAGTAGATTTGGTCACAATGGATTTCAACAAATAAGGACCATTATACAAGATACTGCTTGGATCTGTTGCTTTAGCAAAATCATCCCCTTTTGAGTTCAAAAACTCTTCATTAACTGGCGCTCAGACACCCATTGTTGTTTTAGAATTCCAAAAACTTTCAGGTTTGTTCAAAGTGTATTGTACTGTTTGATCGTCAAGCGCTTTAATCCCAACTTGAGAGAAATCTTTAATTTCTCCTTTAGCGTAGGCGTCCAAACCTTTAATTGAATCCTGTACCAAGTAAAGGGCTTCTGATTTCTTATCTGTTGCATATTTAAGACCTGTCACAAAGTCCTGAGCCTTGACAGGAGCATACTCTTCTCCTTCTGATGTGTACCACTTGGCATCCTGACGAATCTTATAAGTATAAGTCAAGCCATCCTTAGAAACTGACCAGTCCTCTGCCATTGAGGGAATAAGGTTCCCGTATTTATCATTTTCAAGCAATCCATCAATCACATTACTAGTAATGTCAGCAGTTGCTGCCTTACCAGTTGTTAAGTAGTTGAGATTATCTGGGTCTGTCTCGTAGGTAAATGCAAAAGTCTGCTCACCTTTAGTAGCAGAACCACCAGAACAAGCCGCTAAGACACCTGCAGCTAATAAAGTTACTCCCGCAAGAGCCAATACTTTTCTTGTTTTCATAGTCTTCTCCTTTGTTTTTCTATCCATTATAGACCCTTTTTAAAGTCCTGTCAATATAATTTTCTGAATTTTAGAAAATTATTTTTTAAACAAAAACTTTGCAAAAATATGAATATTATCAAAAATCCCTCAACTACATCACATAGTCAAGGAATTTTTAATACTTTTATAAATGAGAACTGGTGATCAATTTTACTTATTTAATCTAACTCATTTCTTACACACTGTAAAGCTGCTCCAATTACTTGGTGCATATCGTAATAACGATAGTGTCCTAAACGACCACCAAAGATAACATTCCCTTGCTCACCAGCCAGTTTTTTATACGATTTATACAAATGATTATTACGATCATTATTAACTGGATAATACGGTTCATCACCTTTTTCCCATGTTTTAGAATGTTCTTTAGTAATGATTGTCTTTGCTTGATTTCCAAACTCAAAATGTTTGTGTTCAATAATGCGAGTATATGGAGTTTCAGCATCAGTATAGTTGACAACTGCATTTCCTTGGTAATTCTCCATATCTAAGGTCTCATTTTCAAAACGAAGACTACGGTACTCTAGTTCACCTAACTTATAGTCGAAGAATTCATCAATCATACCAGTAAAGACAATCTTAGGAAAGTCTTTCAGATATTGCTCTTTATTCGAGAAGAAATCAACATTTGTTTCTACATCAATGTTTTCATGATCCAACATTTTTTCAACTATTTGAGTGTATCCACCAATTGGAATTCCTTGATAGGTATCATTAAAATAGTTATTATCATAGGTCAGGCGTACTGGCAAACGGCGAATGATAAAGGCTGGAAGTTCTGTAGTTGGTTTGCCCCACTGTTTCTCTGTATAATCTTTGATTAATTTTTCGTAGATGTCTGTACCTACTAGAGATATCGCCTGTTCTTCCAAATTTTCAGGAGTTTTGCCATTTAAAACAGCACGTTGCTCATCAATCTTAGCCTGTGCTTCTGCTGGCGTTACAACTCCCCAAAGTTTATTGAAGGTATTCATATTAAAAGGTAGGTTATAAATCTCTCCCTTATAATTAGCAACAGGAGAGTAGTATAGCGATTAAACTCTGCAAACTGGTTTACATAATCCCAAATCTCCTTATCAGAAGTATGGAAGATATGAGCACCATACTCATGAACTTGAATTCCTTCCTCTTCACGAGTATAGATATTACCCGCGATATGATTTCGTTTTTCAATAACTTTGACTTTTTTTCCTTTTAAGGCTGCTTCATGTGCAAAGACTGCACCAAAGAGACCAGCACCAACGATAAGATAATCGTACATAGATATCCTCCTTTAAAAATTACATTTTCAAAAATAATTAGTTAAATTTTCTTTAATTTCTTATAGAAAATTTTAAGAAAATCAAGAATGAAATCATCCTTTAACAATACTAGAATTACACCGTAACTTCCAAAGAAAATGATTCCTTCCACACATAATAACAAAAAATTACTTAATTGTAAGCTCTTTGCAAGAATCATTCCTAAAGTACTTATACCTACAGTAAATAGATAGCGTATCCCAACTATTTGATGTATTATTTTAAAGAGTAAATCTCTCGTATAGTAAATCTGAACACATAAAACAACGAATTCTGCAATCATAGTGGCAAACGCTGCTCCACTTACACTATAAGCTGGAATTAAAATGAAGTTTAGTAGTAAATCTATTAACGCTCCTAAAGTAACTGAAAGTAATACGTACTTTTCTTTTTCTAAAGGTGTCAATACTTGAATACCTAATACACCCGTAAGTGCATTAGGAATAACTGCAAACATTAAAAATTGCATTCCTATAACAGCACCCAAATATCCCTCCCCAGCAAGTAGCAAAATACTTTCCTTTGATACTGAAATAAAGAATACTGACAATGGAAGCGATAAGAATAACGTAAAGTTCAAAGCTTTTGTCATAATTTCCAAAAACTGCTCCCTCATACGGTTATTAGCATAGTAGGACATTCTTGGAAGCAAAACATTTCCTAATGAAGTAACAACACTCAAGAGAATTCCCTTTAGTTTTGTTGCTGCAGTATATAATCCCACATCGTATGTTCCTTTCATACTTCCTAGCATAACGGTATCAAGATTCGTATAAATCGACACTACCAATGTCTGAGCAAATAAGATCAAAATCGGCTTTATATGTGGTTTAAAATGATAAGTTTCTGTCTTTTTAAATGATACATATTTAAATACTCGTTTAAAATTTAAAATATTTGATCCCACACTAGCAAAAACGGAAATTCCTGCATACATAATATAATCCTCAGGACTATGAATCATTAAGAAAATCATAGCCAACGAAAGAAGTCTGAAGAAAATTGATCTAAAAGTAATATAATCATATTGTTCAATTGCTTGAAAAAACCAACCAACTCCTATAACATTTAATAGTATGCCTATTGCATTGATATAAAATAATTCTTTATAGACGTACATTGACGGTAAAGCGAACAACATTATAAAATATGCAATGAGTACTAAAAATACAAGAATTACATTAATAATCAATAGTTCTTGGACAATGGTAGATAATTTTCTTTTATCATCACGTACTTTTGCTGCAGCACGTATGCCATACGTTGGAATACCAAGTGAAGCAATCATCATAAAATAAGATACAATAGATGATACATATGCTACAGTACCATTCGCCTCAACCTGAAGTACTCTAGAAACATAGGGAAATGTTAACAATGGAAAGATGAAATTTGAAACAGTCAAAATAAAATTCATTATAAAATTATATCTGATGGATTTAACTTTATAACTTGTCATATTATCCCTCATCTAAATAGAAAATTTTTCTCGATGTTCTTTATAATACTCGAACATAGCCTTATTCTGAGGACCAAACGATAAATGTCCCACAACCACATTTTCACTGACCATCAATGGTTTTGAATTTAAGATGCAAAAATTACAAATTTGGACTTCATCCACTCCAAGTCCAGCTCCCTCAAACTCAACATTAAAATGATCCATCAATTCCCATAAGCTTCTCTCAAATAAAATTGCACCGATACTGAAGCGAATTGCACACGGATTCACTTTTTTCTCTTCTTTTGAAAATTGTGCATTCAATGTATCTATGGTAGGAATTACTTCTCCATCGCCCCAGAAAAACTTCGCTACTTCGGGATTACTCTCTATAAAACGAGGCTGTCCAGCTATATATTTCGATTTTTCTCCAAATTTTTCATAATAAACATCTTCCAAGCCTAATTTTTGTAAGATTCTTTTATGTCCATAACCATTAACCGGAATTAGTGGTGCTACTACACCAGGGGCATAATCCCTTCTTGTGCTAAAATATATGCCTCTTTTAAATTTCCAAAATAATGTTCTGTAATAAAAATATCTTCATCAATTTTATAAATATATTGTGCTTGAGGATGTAAATTAATAGCTACGTTTTGAATTAAAGATATATTGTTCTGCTCCGTACTCAAATACGACCAATTATTTTTCTTCACAAATTTGGTTTAATTTTTTTTCTGAATAGATGCCAGAAGATAGGACACAAATATCCATTGTTTCTGGTGCAAATGTCTTTACTCTTCCTAGCACATCGTCATATAAAAAAATTCTTTATACCCTGCTAATATGATACATAAATCTTTACTATCTTTTTTTACGGTCAATAAATTTCCCTGTATATTTAAATTTTTCTAAGCGATATTGATCTTTGTAATTGTTGATAAATTCCTTTAGTCAGATGACTCTTTTTAAGAAACTTTTTAATACCCATTTTTTTTCTCCTTTACGCTCTATAAACTTTTTTTAATTCACTAACCATTTATACTTCGGAAATAGTTTTTTTAAATGCTAAAGTAATCACCACGCTTAAAAATTAATGTTACCAAAAAAATCGAAAAAAATTACCATTAAAAATAATTCCATGAGGTGTAATCATTAAATTCTCAGCAACAATAAAGCCCCACTTTAATATCAAATAATTAAGAGTATCAGAAAAAAATATAAATTCCTAGACCATTGACTAAAAATAAGCTGGTATATTCTGGTATTCATCCATTCTCGTGTTTATTGTTAAATAATAAGCAATGGTATAAGTTACTAAACTTCCATACACTGCTAAAAATTTCTACAAATACCTTTGAAAGAATAATTGAGTATCTCTTAATACCCAAATTCATGAAAAATTAACAAAACAAATCCGATTAAGAGGAAATATACAAATTTCTTGGTATGATCCAATAAATGGTTGTATACTTCCCTTTTTGTTCAAACATAAATCCAACAGCAAAATAAAATAGAAATTGAAACGAACTTTTTAGTAAAGGAACATTAATTTTATAACTGATTAAATGAAGTACAAATAGGAATAGTAACATTCCAACCCCCGTATCTCTTCTCAAGACGAAGTATGCAATCATAAAAATAATGAACAATGCGAATAAATACCACAGATGAGTATTTCCAAATAAAAACAGTTGGCCAAGAATGGCATTCAAAATACTCGTTTGTACAAAAATAATTTGAAATATATTTTACAGGAAGCGTATATAAGATTGTAAAAAAACAATAAAGGGGATTATTAGTCTTCTAAATTTATTTTTTTGAATAAAGTGAAAAAGGCTCTGCCACTTATTCTTTTTCAACTTGAATTCTAAAAAAATGCCCCCAGATATAGCCATAAATAATGGCATATGGAAATAATAGATAATTTCTGTTAATACATTCAAAGCCTTTATTACCATAAGTGAATGATTGTTATTTATATAGTGAAGATAATCAATCCCACCAAAACTCGTCTTAATAATATAATATGTGCTATGTCCTAATACTACTAATAATATTGTGAGTACTTTTTAAAAAAATTATATTCTTCTTTTTTTCAATCTTAGTTTCCTCTAACAGTTATTTAATTCTTATCTTCTCTAAGTAATTTTATACTTTTTATCAATAGCATTACTTGTGTAAAATCCTTCTCTAACTTTTTTTCAGATAATCTTTCAATATTTTCCTTTAAAAAGTACATATTGTTCTTCCGACATATTACTAATTATTTCTTGCATTTCTATTAAATCGTCTACTACAATCCCAATATTATAACAAAAATCACTCAAGGCAGATTGTTTCCAAACAATAACCGGTATTTTTTTGAAGCTATAAATAACGACACTTTATGAGGATTATTGTATGTTAAATACTCCCCAGTAATCCCTGAACAAGTTAATATAGAATCGCCATCCCAAACTAATCCAAAAATCACCTTTCAAGTACAAAAGGAACTTTTTCAGGCGAAAAAAACTTCCTTTATATGATACATAATCATTATTGTTAGTCGATGAAGTAAAATTAGGTCCATATAAATTAAATTTTTATTCTATTTTTCATTTTTTTAATAACTCAGTTAAATAACCACTTTTTTTGGGGTGAAAGATTCCCTGCAATTACAACTGTTTTTATCAAAAGATGCTTTTTTTCTTTATTAAAAATTATCTAGTAAGTAATCAAAAAAATACCGAGTACAACTATTTTTTTCACTGTCGATCTTATTTTTCTATTAAAAACTCCTTCATTCGTTGGTTATGACAAATAATCACATCAGCATTTTTTTAACATACTGTTCCTTAGAAATTAGATTTTTTTTATTTCCCGAATACCTTAACGACTCTAAATCGTTTATTAAAAAAGATCATTTTAGCTTTTTTTATATTGTAGCAATTTCATTAAAAAAATTTTTTTAGTTTCCCATGAGTAGCAAAAAGGAAATTGAAATATCACAATATCATTACTTCTAATTCTAATAAGACACAACAGCAGTTTAAACGCGTAATCAAATATTCTTACTATCTTACTATTTTTAATGTTACTAGTGGTTTAAATTTACAGTCTTGAAATATTTTTCTGTAAATCATTTGGTGCTTTTTGTAGCTGCTGTTGAATCACTACCAAACTCTTCATGAATATAATATAAGTTACTCATTTTTTTCACCCTCTTAACAATTTTTTTCTAATTCTAGCCATCATTACTACCATATATACTAAAAATTAAAAGGCTGTTCAAGATTAATAGCAGTTTGCTTAATGCTTTGGTTTCTAATTTTATGATAGTTATAAATCATCCCAAATTTTCTCTTTAATGTAAAATCAATTTGTAACAATTCCTTGGTCATCATTTGATGTGCAACTGGGTTATTAAATAAAATTTTTTCACTATTTTTGGTTAATCCATCTTCTAAATAATCACAAAAAAATAAATGATGTCATTAAACCAACGTAATTTATAACCTCTTCTTGCAACTTCATTCCATAAGACAACTTCACTCATAAAGTTTTCTCCATCTATCTCTGGAAACTTAATACTCTTCAAAATATCTGTTCGATATACTTCTGCCTTATCTCCTAAAATATTATGTTTACCTCGATGTAAATTGTCACAATCTATATATGTTCCTTCAAAAGTCTCTCCAACTATTCTTTTTTTAGAGAAACCTTTATTAAATGCTACACCTGCAAAACTGTTATCAAAGGCAATTCCAGAATAGTTATTAAAAATTTTCTCAATAGCATCATCTGTCAATGAATCATCGGAATCAACGATGAAGAATAGCTCCCCTCTAGCTAAATCCAAACCATGATTAATTGCTCTATGCTTACCCCCATTTTGTTGATAAAAATATCGTATTTCAAAATCTGCCTGTTCCTTAAATGTTTCAACAAGCTCACCTGTCTGATCTATTGAACCATCATCTACAATAAGCCATTCAAAATGTTTATTTGTTTGACTGTTTAATGAATAAAAACAACTTATTCATTAAATACCCTCTATTAAAAGTTGGTGTAAATACGGTAATTTTATTCATTAATACTTTCCTTCCTTTTTCCTAAATAATCAAAAAATAATATTGGAAATAGAAATACGGTGTAACCATAGCTCTCAAACATTAGAGAAATAAATACACTAATCAGTAGTATACTTTCTCTTAGTGTAAATGAGTATTCTTTTTATTCTAGAAAAAAATAAATAGCAAAAAAATAATACAAAAATAATTCCTTTTATATAGTAGTAAACCTACATAACCACTGTCAATTATGACTGTTCCTTGAGCTAATGAGACAATTCCATCAATTCTTGTGCCAAATAAAGTAATTCCATATTCTCTAAAAAAATACATAACTACTAAAAAAATTCGATTAGTGAACAATTTATTTAAAAAAATTGAAAAAAATGCTATTGGCTTCAAAATTAATTGACATTAGAGTTATAAACAAAACAGACACAGTAATAGCTAAATTAATAAAAAAACTATTTAACGGTCTATTTAACTTACCCATTTTATCAAAAAAAGTAACAAAAGAGAATTACTAAAAATACTTATATATCCTGATGTTCTGGAGTCCGCTAACTGTAATATCCATAAATTCATCAATAATAAAAAAATAAATAGAAGAAGAATTTGAATCTTTTTATTTCAAAAAGATTTAAACTACAAACAGTTAAGGAATAGATCATTAACCCTAATGAATTCGGGTGTACAAATCCTAAACTATTCCTAATACCACCATTTGATCTATATATTACAAAAATTACTAATATAGCCAATATGGGACAATAATATAATTGTTAACACGAATACCGTAAGTGTAATAAAAATGTATTTTGAAAAAAATTTTTTTATTATCTTTTTAATATAATTGTATATAATAAGAAGAAGTACGTTATTTCTAGAAATGTAAAACCATTAAAAAGATTCAAAATAAATGTTACGAAAAAAACAATATTAAGGAAGTTAGTTTTTAATCTATTTATTCCATATTTAAGACTATGCATCACAAACAGGAATAATATACATATAAGGATTACAATAGAAATTCCATCAATTCTGTCAATATTTACAAATTTCAGTAGATACAATATTGTTAACAGAGAAAAAAATTATATTGAACAATGTATTATATTTCTTTTCGAATTTCAAAATTTCCACTTCCTTTCTTAAATATCTCTAAAAAAATTTGTAATAAGCTTCTTCATTAAAAATTAAAATGAACATTAGCAAAGTTATTTGTAATGACTTTCTCTATACCTTTTACTAATTCGTTACTCGTATGCTCTACCTGGATTACTTCGAAATATTCTGCCATAATCTCAGAACCTTGAGTTTTTGTTGAAATACTAGGAATGCCTAAAACAGCTGCTTCTGCTAATACATAACTAAAAGACTCTGATACTGAACTTTGAATTAACCCCACACTATTCTTTATATATTTATATGGATTAGATTGAAAACCTAATAATTTTATATATTGACTCTCTCCTAGATTATTAATTTGATTCTTTAAATGATCATATAAACTACCATCTCCCAAAAATAATTAAATGATATTGTGAATACTTTTTTTCTAAATAAATGAAAAGCATTTATTAATAATTCAAAAATTTTTTTAACAAGTTCCAATCTCCCTATCGCACAAAAATAAGGAGTATTCTCTAATTCTATTTCCTCTTTACTTAAATTTTTTATTTCATCAATGTTAAGCAAGTTAGGGATTACTTCTAAACTTGTCTTTGGAAAAATCTCCTCAAAAGATTCTTTTTGTGGAGTAGAAACAGCTAAGATTGAATTAAACTTTTGATAACAAGTCAATTCCTCTTTAAAATTTTTTTAAACGATCGTTTTGAATACCAATTTTTTGAGAAATCGCAATGGATATAAGTCAGTTTTAAGCTATCTTTATTCGATGATCCCGCTATGATTTTTTTGTTGGTTTTTCCTTCTATATATGCAAATTCATAATCAAATTTTTTTCATTTTTTTAAAAAAATACTTCTCTGTATAATCCATCTATTCACAAATGACGGTGGCAATAACTTAACAAGCTTTATTCAATAATTTTTCAATAATAACTGGTGTATTCTTTCTAATAAAATAATCAATCCTTAGATGACTTAATTTTGAGCCATAAAAATTATTTTTTTCCGTATATACTAGAATGCTAATTTCAAACATACTTTCAAATTCTTGAACAAAGTTAACAAGTGATTTTTCAGCGCCTCCACCTGTTAGACTAGTTATACAAATTAACATTTTAGGTTTCAAAATTATTCCCTCCAGTCATTTCCTCAATTAAATCGATCCACTGTTGAATTATTTTATCTTTATCAAATTTATCCATATTATCCTTGGCATGTTTAGCGAAGGAACTTCGCAAGTTCGAATCTTTCATCAATTCAAGTAGTCTCTCACTCATCTTATCGGTATCATAACAATCTATTAGATAACCATTGACCCCATCTTCAACAATCTCATTAGGTCCCGTTGGACACCTAAAGCTAACAATAGGAAGATTGTATTGTTGAGCTTCTAGCAATACCAAGGGTAATCCTTCGTAACGAGAAGTCATGACATAAATTCCCTTATCTCCATAAATCACATCCTGATTTTTTTCAAGTCCTTTTATGACTAACTTATCTTGCAAATCATTTTTGATGATTAAATCCCTGATTTTATCTACCTCATCTTGATTACCAGAACCATAAATTTCCCAAGTCCAGTCAGTCTTTTCTTTCAGTACTTTCTTAGCAACTTGAACAAGATAATCATAGCCCTTTTGATAATCGAAACGACCTACTGTTATAATCTTAGTTGACTCATTGTTATAAGTTATATTGGAAAGAACATTTTCTTTCCAATTATAAATATAAGCAATCTTGTTCTCAGAAATGCCGTATTTTCGTATAAAATTTTTTTACGATCTTCTTGTGTAAGAGTAATAATCTTGTCTGCTAACTTTGTTCCAACATATCTTTGGATTTTCCGAGAAAATTCACTATTATCTGCAATTGAATTGGTATGATCACACAAAACTACTTTAGTTTGAGTTCCTATTCCTGCCAAAGATAAAAAAATATTAGCAGTTATCCCTATCCCAAAAAGCAACCTCTATTTCATTATCTATGAAATATTTTTTTAACAATTTTGAGATTTTTTTAAAATATTCTTAGATAAGCGTACTCTATGATCAAAAAAATTAGAGTATTTTTACTTGAGAATTGATTTTAAAGAACAGATCCGATTGCTTAGTTGTAATTCCAATCAAATGAACTTCATGCTTTTTTTGTAAGCTCATTTGCTAACGATACAGCAACCCGCTCACTTCCACCAGAATCATCCAAAAATCCATCTCACTAAAGCTATTTTTTTCATTTTTTTACCATCATTTCAATTTACTTTTTAATTAACGCCGAATAATTATCTTCAGGATCACATTTTATTTTTTTGTATTTAATTTATATGTCGTTTTAAAAAAATTTTTCGTATTTTCTGAAATATGTTCCCATATGTTCCTATCAAATTTTTTTCAGAAAAAAATGACTTTCAAGCCAAAACAAATTCAGATTTGTTGATTCCAATTCCAGCATTTGTTTTTTTATCTCGGTATTTGTATCAAATGCTATATCAAAAAAATATAGTCAATCAATAAATAATCAATGACATAATCAAATTTTTTTAAAAATATTCAAAGAAAAAAATCACAAGTAAAAAGCGTATAGCGAACTATTCCCTGATAATAAAAAAAGTCTTCCATCGATTCTTGGAAACATTTGGAGAATAATCTGCCATTTCACCTGTCTTTATTGTAAAAATAAGATTTAGAAAAAGTTATCCCATTTAAAAAGATGAATGAATGAATAAAGACTGTTGAATCAATCCAAGTTCCACCATACTGCGAAAGAAGACAAACGCGTATCATATCTGAAATATTTGCAATTGAAATATAGCCTTTTTAATTTTTTTAATTTTAAATATTCAGGAATTTGAACATAGCAATCAAAAGTGGATTCGTCTAAACAATAAAACTCAAAACCATTTTTATGAGCTAATTTTTTCATATTATCTACACAATACTTTACAATTTCAGGAGCATTATCATAACCTTGCCACCACAATGTCCAAATAATTTTATTATTTTCTAGATTATCTTGATTAAAATTATAATTTTCTACAAATTCATCAAAATGTAGTTTTAGAAATTCTTTTGTTTTCTGGTGACGTTTTTTTCGCAAAAAAATCTTGCCTGATTTTCACCTATCACTTTTTGGTACTTGTCCCAAAAAAATTTTTCCTAAAAAGTTGCCAATTTAAAAACATCTGAAGGAAAAATACTTTTTTTCTTTTTAATATCCAAATAGTAAGCTTGTGCTTTTCTAATTTTACTCACTTATACTCTCTCCTAAACTTATCACTCTATATTGATGAGGAAGTCTTTGTTCAATTGGAGGTAGTGTCATATAATTCTCACCATATATTGCTTTGAGATAATCTTTATATTTATTTGGACATTTCAGTTTTATTCCTTCAAAATCTAACTTAACAGGTTCCCCAAAATAACAACTTGGCACTAACTCACGAAGTTTATATGCCCCTGTAAAATTACCTGCATAACCCTCCATTACTGAATATTTTTTTATCGTTTTTTTAAATATTTGTACTGTTGTTTTTTTCAAATGATAGAATATTTTCTATTTTTTTAAATGATTGGCTATTTTTATTATCAATTTTTCATGCCAAGGTCTATCAGCTTTATTTTGATTTACAATACTATTAAACTGAGATAATTGAACCATCATTCGTCTGTATAAATACCTTTTTTCATGAATTTTTCTCTTTATACCTTTGCTGGGTAAGCCATCTATTGGAAATATATCAATCCACAAACTTTCTTCTTGTTCAACATTACTATAATTCATCATGATTCTTGTTGAAGTATCTCTAATTACAGAAAATGCTTTTCTATATCCTGGTGTATCCTCACTCAAAAACTGATATTTACCATTAAATCGTTCATTAGCAATTTGTTTAAATAGTTCATAATCAGCTCTTGGCATACCCAAATCGATATCATCATCCCAAGGTATAAATCCTTTATGTCTCACAGCTCCTAATAAGGTCCCACCCAAGGCGTAATAAGTCAAATCATTATTTTCACAGACATCGATGAATAATCTTAACAACTCTATAATTTTACTTTGAATAATTTCTATATCTGACTTCATTTGTTGACCAATTTCTCTCAATCTTTTCTAGTTAAATAGTCTATATAATTATTAGAAACTCTGTCCATATTTCTTTCCAAAAAATTTAGCCATTAAAAATGACATTCCTTTTTTAAACAAGTCAATCTTTTCCATGTACATAAAAGGGATTTCCTTAATCTTTAGATCGTTTTTATCTAACCACACATTAAATAGTATCTCACTAACTCTTCCAAATAATCTAGCCTCAAAATCAGTTAAATCTGATAAATCTATACTTTCATACATACTATCCAAGATAGGAAACAGCCAAGAAAAATAATCGTCTGCCAGTTCTTTTTTCATAATGAACATGTTAAACATGTAGCCGCTTCTTTGTTTCATTACCTTATCAAAACTAGAGAGATATTCTGGATTCTTCATTTCAATCATTTTTCTAGCCAGATCTAAATGAGAACCATCAAAAGTATGGTCGTAATGAGAATAGAGAGTTTCAATATAATACTTTCTTCTTTTGGGAACGATGACTTCTGAGTTCTCTAATAGTTCTTCAATTTCATATCTATTTAAGATTACATCATCAATATTTATGGATTCATTGTACCCTTTAGTTGTTTTAGTAAAATAACGACGATAATGTACTAAACCAAGATAATCACAGGCTAAGTTTCTCCAAGCCCAATAGAGACCTGTAAGTTCACAATAGTAAGGATTTAAGGTTGAAATATTTTCTCCAGAATTATCACCTTGAAAACCTAAGTCTTCCTTTCCTTCACATCCTACATGAATTGGTAGATACATATTTGTATCACTGGGCATTTTATATTTTTTATGTGTCGCTACTAATATTTTTATATTCTTCATGTTAACTATTATTACCCATTAAAACTGTAAAAAATCCCTTCAAAATAAGCAAGAAATCAGTCTTTAAAGATACATTATCAATATATAATAAATCGAGATCCATTCTGTCAGCAAAAGGCATGTCATTTTTATTTGGCGTAACTTGCCAATAACAAAGCAAACCAGGTTTCACAGACAATCTTTTAGACATCTTTAAATCAATACCCATTTCTTGATGGGTAAGAATATGATGAGTGATTTCAAATTGTTGTAATGGACGAGGTCCGACTATAGACATATCACCTTTTATAATATTCAATAATTGAGGTAATTCATCAATTGAAAGTTTTCGTATCACTTTACCGACTTTTGTAGTCATACTTTGAGAATGTTCTTTAAAATTTAGACGTTCAGTTTTACCACTATTAATACTTTCCTTTATTCTCTGATCGGCATCTTTATACATGCTCCGAAACTTTATTACTTTGAATTTTTTTCCATTTAAACCAACTCTATCTTGTAAATAGAAAACATCTCCTGGATCTTCTATCCAAATAGCCAAAATTGTTATAGGAATAATCGGTATGATTATCAAGGTAATAAATAAGACAAACGCCAAAAATCTATCTAAAGTATTTTTTAAAATCAAATACATTTTTAATTAATTATTTCTTCCCATAAGCTCCATAGGAACCATAGACTCCATAAGCTCCATAAGCTCCATATTTTTCAACTTCTATGTTAATTTTATTTAGAACTACACCTAAACATGGAATTCCTGTTTGTTCTAACTGTTCTTTAGCCTTTAAGACATCACGTCGTTTTGTCTCTCCAGATGCCGTTACCAAGATAGAAGCATCACATTTTTGCGTAATGATGGTAGCATCAATGACCATTCCAATCGGTGCCGTATCGACAATGACATAGTCAAAATACTTACGCAAGGTATCAATCATAGTGGCAAAGTTTTCACTCTGTAAAAGTGCTGTTGGGTTAGGGGATACAGGTCCTGCTTGAATAACAAATAAATTTTCAATATTGGTATCACAAAGTCCATTAGAGAGGTCTGCGGTCCCTGCCAAAAAGTCAGTCAATCCAGTAATTTTTTCTCTTGACTTGAAGACACCAGACATAACTGAGTTACGGATATCCGCATCCACCAATAAAGTTTTATAACCTGCACGCGCAAAGGTCCAAGCAATATTTATTGATGTTGTCGATTTCCCCTCACCAGGTTTAACAGATGAGATGGAAAGAACTTTCAGATTATCACCACTCAATTGAATATTGGTTCGCAAAGCATTGTAATGCTCTTCTGCTTTTTTCGCAAAATCTAAACGTTTTTGTGCTATTGCTAATGTTGGCATATTTTCTCCCTTATTTTAACTTATTCAAATCTGGAACAATCCCTAGAAGTGCAATCTGCATTACTTCTTCCACATCTTCTGGTCGTTTAACACGATCATCCAACAACTCAAGTAACAAGACTGAAATTACCATCACTGCTCCTCCCGCTAGAAAAGCTAGCAGGGTATTACGACGAATATTAGGTGATGAAGGACTTAGGGCTGGCCTTGCCTCCTCCAATGTTGTCACATCAGACACACGAGTTACAGAAATGATTTTTTCAGCAGCCACTTCACGAAGAGCATTTGCGATACGGCTAGCTTCTTCTGGTTGTGCATTTTTTACAGTAATTGACACGATACGAGTATCAACAGGTACTGTTACCTGAATCTTCTTGCTTAATTCCCTAACTGTTTTCTCTAGTTTAAGATTTGAAATGACTTTCTCAAGTACATCTTGAGAGAGGATGATTTCCTTATAGTCTTTTACCAGATAGGTCCCAGCCTGCAAATCCTGGTTGGTCAACCCTGCTTTATCAGATTGATTTCGATTGACCACATAAATACGTGTCGTACTAGAATACTCTGGCTTCAGTACAAAACTACTTACGCAGAAAGCTAGAACAGCAGCTATAATCGCAGTCAAGATGATAGTGATTTTTTTCTTCCAAAGGATTTTAAATAATTGAATAACATCAATTGAGATTTCTTTATTTTCTTTCATGTCAACTCCTAAATAATTTGATCAGATACAATTAAACGAGGATTTTCAATAAATAATTCTCTCGCTCTTCTTTCACCATATTGTTTTGAGATAAGTTCATAGGCTTCTTTCATATAAGGGGGACGTTGGTCCAAATTGTGCATATCACTCGCCACAAAATGAACCAAGTCACGCTCTAGGAAATAGCGAGCTCGTTTCTTCATAAATTTGTATTTATCCCCAAATAACTTTGGTTTCAAAATACTAGAACTATTGATTTGTGTATAACAGCCCATATCAATCAACTCTTTGACCCGTTTCATTATTCTCTAATTCATGGTAGCGTTCAATATGAGCAATAACAGGCGTTATACCCAGCATGAGAACATTGCTCAAAGCAGTATGAATTTCTCTGTAAGGGGTAGCCATACTAAACTCAATAAGAGCATAGCGTGTCCCATTGAGACTTGGAATCACTTGCTTCTCTAACTTTTCAAGTACATCATGGGTATAATAAATTTCTGCTCCATAGAGAATAGTCAAGTCTGAAGCCACTTCCTTGGCTAGCTCCTTAACCTCTTGAAAGTTTGCCTCTATTTTCTCCTCAGGAGTTTCAAACATCCCTTTTCGTCTATGCGATGTCGATACAATAGTCCTTACCCCTTGCCTATAGGCTTCTGTCAAAAGCGCCTTGCTTTCTTGCTTAGTTTTCGGACCATCATCCACACCAAATACAATATGCGAATGAATATCAATCATTTTGCTTTATTTTCCTTCTATCACATCATTGATTGCAACCTTAACTGACTCTAAACTGCTGTCACTTATTTCCATCATGTAGAGGTTGCTCTCAGGCATAGCATAGGATGGTAAATCCATACGCCCTGTTCCTTTAAGATCTTGCGAATTGATCTTATACGTTCCACCACTCTCAAGTTGGGCATTGACCAGTTTCATCATGGTTTCAAGTGGCATATTGGTTTGAATCGAATCTTGCAACCCTTTTATAATACCGTCATAATTTTTCAAAGCTTCTGTTGAGGTTAACTTTTGCAAAATAGCAACAATTACCTTTTGTTGGTTGCGACCACGATCCCGGTCTCCATCTGCCAAGGAATAACGCTCACGCACAAATCCCAAAGCTTGCTCCGAATCAAGATGAACATTCCCTACGGAATAGAACTTCCCATTTGTATGAGCAGTAAACTCTTGATCATTATAAACATCAACTCCACCAAGGAGATCAATCAATTTCAAGAAAGAGGTGAAATTCAAACGAGCATAATAGTTCAAGTCAATACCGTAAAGATTTCCAATGTATGAATTGAAGCGTCTACCCCATAAATCCCCGCATGGGTCAACTTATCTTTTTGGTTGTTGCCACCATCTGCAATTGGAACATAAGAATCACGAGGTGTTGTTGTCAAGAGAATCTTTTTCGTTTCGCGATTCACTGTCATAATGATATTGACATCAGACCGAGAAACTGAACTGATTGGACCGTAGGTGTCAATTCCACTAATATAAACGTTGAAACTGTCACCTTTGACATCTTTTGGAGTTTCAACCGTCTTGGTTAATTCTTTGGTATAGATTTTCTTAATTTTTGAAGCATAGTCAGGATATTCCGATTCGATAATGTTTTCAAAGACACTGTTTAAGATAATCGCTTTCGTATCTCCAGCCAATAAACTCTTATAGGCTGCAAGATAGGAACGACTTTCTTCGACTGTTAATTCCTTATTTTGAGTCGCTTTCAGATCATTCATCAATTGTTGGATATTATCCTTATCCGTCCCAGTAGGCCCCATTACACTGGTTACCTGACTGATATTATCAATTGGACTATCTGCTAACACCGCAATACTCATCGAATAATTTGAGTAGTTTGATGTTGCATTCAAACGACTGGTAAAACCAATGAACTGCCCTACAGCAAAGAGAGAAGTTCCACTGATTAAAATACCAAGCAGTAATAAAATCAGCGTTAGATTCTTAGCTTTCTTGGACCAAATCAAAAAAAAGCACAAAATAGCTAAGACCACAATTAGGACGGCAACTACTATATTCAGATATCGGAAGTCTAGCATATTGTATTTGAAAATCAAAAACAATAAAAAGACTGCTAGTACGGCATAGATAGCTAGCAACCCCCAACTAATCAACATCTTTGTTTTACCCTGACGAGCCCGCTTCGAAAACCTACTCACGATATACCTCTATTATCAATTTTTATTTCATTTCATTATATCATAAAAAATACACTTGTGGGCTAAATCCACTTAGGTGAGGCGTTTTCATCTTATTTTCGAAACATTTTTCGAAACATTCTTTTGGATTTACAAACAATTACATCAATAAATTTATACTCAATGAAAATCAAAGAGCAAACGAGCCTCAGGTTGCTCAAAACACTGTTTTGAGGTTGTAGATAAGACTGACGAAGTCAGTCACATATATACGGCAAGGCGACGTTGACGCGGTTTGAAGAGATTTTCGAAGAGTATTATAGTAGATTGAAATAAGATACGAACAAATTGATTAGGAAAGTTAAATTAATTTCTAGAAACATTTTAGCAACTATAGTGTACTATTCCAGATTCAATAAACTATAAAATGAAGAGTATTAAAATAAAAAAACGCATACTATCAGGTATTGAAAAACCTTGATACTATGCATTTTATTTCGAGGGTATTTACTTCATTTTCTCCTGAAATTGAGTTTTTCCCAGCCTATCATTTATTTAACATGATTTTCTGCTTCTTTTTGAGCTTTTTCGATTGCTTTTTTGCTTTCTTGCTCCCATTTAGTCTTGGCTTCTTCATACTGTTTAGTCGTAACAGTATCTTTTTGCAATTTCATATACTTATAGTTATAACCATCTCCCTTGATACCGACCAATGAGTATCCTCTTGTAAATGGTATCACTTTGGTCACAGAAGCAGTCCCTCCTCCTGACATTGCTGACATAATAAGAGAGTTATCAATCATCCAAGCCTGAGCTTCAGCATATTTCTCATAGCGTTTGCTTACATCTTTATTTTCACTATCCGCATCTTTGAGCATTTTAGTGTAAGTATCCAAACCTAGGCTAGCAATCTTCGCTTTATCTTCCTTGGCATCTAGACCAAAAATCTTGAGATAGAATCCATCCTCTGCATTGAAAGGATTGAGGTAAGTAGATGGATCCTGATAATCCGCTACCCAGCCATCAAAACTTAAATCATAATCTCTTGCAGCGGGAGTAGGAGCCAAGAAGGCTACGTTATTATACTCATCTGTAGAGAGTTGTTGAACATCAATAACAAGATTGTCAGCACCTAAAATTGATTCAAGAGTCTGTTTCACAGAATTCATACCAGTCACAGCATTTTTATTTGTCTGATCAACAGCTACATCCAAGTGAATTGGGAAGGTCACACCTTGACTTGCCAAGTCTTTTTTGGCTTCTGCAAATTTTGCTTGGGCTTTTTCTTTGTTAAAATAGGCATCCTGCGCATCTGCTAGGTTCATACCTGCCCACTCTGTTCCATAGTTGACCAATTTAGAAGCGACTACTTCTCCAAAGGTCTTGTCTCCAACTTGGACAAAGGTAGGAGGCACTAGGGTGTTGCGAAGGGTCTTGCTAGCCGCTTCTTTCCCATTTGATTGGGCAGAGTAGGCTGTGCGGTCCAGGGCAAAGTTCACCGCTTGGCGGAAGTTCTTGTTCAAGACAGCTGACTCAGTTGACTTCTTCTGCTCATCTGTCGTTTAGATGTATGGTTGTAAGCCTTACGGTTGACGTTGAAATTGAAGTACCAAGAAGTCTTGTCCTGCAAGCTATAAACGATATTATCCTTATATTTTTCTTTAGTCTTGGCGAAGTTAGAACTATTTGGATAAACCCCAGCGATAGAATAGGCTGCACTTTCAAAGTTACGGATGGTCAATTCTTGGTCTGAGCCATCAAAGTAAGCCAATTTAACGTGTTCAATTGATACTTTGTCATGATCATAGTAATGCGGATTTTTCACATACTCAATAGATGATTTTGATGTGAAGTCTTTTAACAAATAAGGTCCACTGTAGAGAATGCTGTCTGGAGATAGGGTTCCAAAATCTTTCCCTTTTGAATTTAGAAACTCTTCGTTTACTGGGAAAAGAATACTATTGGTTGTTTTTGAATTCCAGTAAGGTTCTGGGCGTGTCAAAGTATACTCAACAGTCTGGTCATCAATCGCCTTCACCCCAACCTTAGAAAAGTCAGAATCCGCTCCTGTAATATAATCATTCAAACCCTTGATCGAGTTTTGAATCAAGTCAATGGCTTGTGATTTATTATCCACTGCGTACTTAATACCCGTCACAAAATCTTGTGCCTTGACTGGGGCGTACTCTTCACCGTCAGCCGTGAACCATTTGGCATCTTTTCTCAATTTGTAGGTATAAGTCAGACCGTCGCTCGAAACAGACCAGTCTTCTGCCAAAGATGGAACTAGATTTCCGTGGTTGTCATTCTCAAGCAAACCATCAACTAGGTTGGTTATAATCGATGTATTGTCAGCGTAGTAGTCTAATAAATAGTTAAATGTAGTTGGATTTCCACTAAAGGTTGATGAGTAAGTTTTTGTATCTGAACCTGATTGCCCGCAAGCAGCTAAAAGCAAAGCAGCAGCAAAAGTCAACCCTGTACCAAGGACACGCTTTTTTGCATTCATCTTCTTTCTCCTTTATGTTAGTTTTTATAACATAAGTTTATTTTACCAAATTAGTGGGGATTTGTAAAGTTAATTGAATTTCTAGAATGGAAGTTTATAAACTCTAGGCATTAAAAAAACAAAGGATTCCTGTCTTTCATACAGTCCTCCCTTGTTTTTATACGATTTATTAACTAAAAAACCATTTGTAGAAACGAGCCTAGACTCATTTTACGTGTTTTTCTAAATCCTTTTTGATACTGAGCATTCGATTCTAGTTTTTTTCCTTTTTGCCACTTTCTTTGAGGGCTGCCTCATACTCTTTCGTTGTGACAATATCATTTTGAAGTTCCATTCCTTTAAAAATAAATGGATCCCCTTTGATACCAACTTGTGAATAAGCTTTAGTAAATGGCACAGCACGACTTACCATAGGAGAACCTCCTGAAGACGCCACTGGAATAAGGAGAGAACTATCTGTTACCCAAGCTTGAGCCTTAGCATATTTCTCATAACGTTTGTCAAGATT